>SDBU01001025.1_pt1 | contig 41062 bp, 37 predicted proteins | sample 2277071 | NCBI WGS metagenome assembly SDBU01 (sample SAMN10397929, study PRJNA504765) | marine sediment metagenome | isolation source: marine sediment core GS08_GC12, 126 cmbsf | place: Arctic Ocean: Gakkel Ridge, Loki's castle | collected 2008 | reverse complement strand
GGCCAGAGTAGCAGGAGTAGAAAATATAGCTGCTTGCACCCCCCCTGTCAGGGAAATGGGATATTATCCTGCAACGGTCAATGCTATGAAAAAAGCAGGAGCAGATAATATCTTTATTCTGGGAGGAGTACCTGCATTTGCTATGCTGGCAATGGGTATGGATGTGGTACCACCGGCAGATATACTTTGCGGAGCAGGAAATAAATTTGTAACTGAAGCCAAAATACAACTTTATGGAAGATGCGGCATTGATCTTCCTGCAGGACCAACAGAGATCGCAATCATTGCTGACGATACTGCTGATCCTGTTATAGTAGCTTCTGATATTTTGGGCCAGGCAGAACACGACATCAATAGTGGACAGATATTGATCTGCTTTAGTGAGGACTTTGCTGGTGAAGTTTTAAAAGAAATAGAAAAACAATTGGAAGCACTCCCGACAAAGGAAACCGCACAAAATTCCTGGAACAATAATGGAATAATCAATGTAGCTGAGAATAAAGAAGAAGCAATACAGATAAGTGATGACTATGCTCCTGAACATCTGGAGATCCACGTGAGAGAGGATAAGTATTATTTGGATAACCTGAAGAATTATGGTTCATTATTTATGGGTGAAGAGACTACTGTAGCCTATGGAGATAAGTGTATTGGAACAAACCACATACTTCCTACATCCAGGGCTGCAAGATATACAGGAGGAGTGTGGGTAGGTAAATTTTTAAAGACTGTTACTTATCAGAAGATGACAAAAGAAGCAAGCATCGAAGTAGGAAAAGTATGTGAAAGACAATGCAATGTCGAAAAAATGCTTGCTCATGCCCTAACAGCAAAAATCAGAGTTGGAAAATATAGTAAACCAGACAATAAATAGATCAAGAGGGTGAAAATGTTTAAACTGCTTGATAAAACAGCTGTAGTAACAGGAGCTGCGACTGGGATAGGACAGATGATAGCAGTGATGCTTGCTAAAGCAGGAGCTGATGTAGCAATATCAGATAAACCAGAAGTAAGCCTGGAAGAAACTAAAGATCTATGCATTCCTTCTGGTAAAAAGGTCTTTACATTTGAAATGGATGTAAGGGATATAAGCCAGATAAATGAGGGTATAGGAAAAGTGATTAAGTTTTTAGGGCATACGGATATCTTAATAAATAATGCAGGTATCAACAGGCCTACTCCCTCAGTTGATGTAGATATCGACAATTGGGACGACCATTTCAATACTAATGTAAGGGGCGGCTTTTTTTGTGCCAGGGCAGTTTCCAAAAATATGATGCAAAAGAAATATGGAAGGATAATTTTTATTTCCAGTCAATCAGGGCTTGTAGGAATTCCGGGACAAGCAGTTTACTGCTCCACAAAAGGTGCAATAGTCAATTTAATAAGGTCTATGGGTGTAGAATATGCTAGATATGGAATTACTGTTAATTCAATAGCTCCAACTTTTATAGAGACAGACCTCACAAGAGAAAGGCTTAAAAACAAGGAGTTTTATAATTATGTTATTAATAAGATCCCTACAGGGAAGCTTGCTTCTTGTGAAGATGTGGCCCATGCAGTCGTATATATAGCCAGCGAAGAAGCAGGAATGATCAATTGCATAAATCTTCCTGTAGACGGCGGTTGGACGGCCTGGTAGGCTCGCGAGAGTTTATTGTTTTGTTAGCTTTATTAAGGTGGGAGAAAAGGATGATGGATTTAAAGACACAAGCAAAGATCAGGAATGAAGTGATAGATTATTTATACGAGGCTGGTATTTTTCTTACTGAGGAAGAGAAGAAGAATAAAATCCAGATCGTTGATTATAAGACTGGTGACTTTTATAAGATGGGGCTTGCAAAAATACCAGAAGGAAGAGAAAAATATTATACTTGCAGGCATGAAGTGATACTAAATCCTGGAGATCAATATACCGTAGGCTTAAATGAAAAGCATTGGTGGCAAGCCGGCCCGGACGGTGTAATAGCATTAGAGGTATCTTCGAAGTCAAGAGATGGATTTGACTTGACTACAGATGATAGATTAACTACCAGTATTTACTAAATAATATTCTATAAATTTTTAAATTTATTAACTTTGAAAGAAGGGAAATATGAGACTGGATAAGAAAGTTGCAATAATAACAGGTGCAGGAGATGGGATCGGTCTGGCAACAGCAATTTTGTTTGGGAAAGAAGGCGCAACTGTCGTAGTTGCCGATATAGATCAAAAGAAAGGTGCGGAGGCAGTAGACTCAATAAAAGCAGAAAATGGAAAAGCTATGTTTGTAGAGGTTGACGTAACAAAGGCCGAAAGTGTCCAGAAAATGGTAAAAGATGTTATTGCTGCTTATGGCAGGATCGACATATTGGTAAACAATGCGGGTGTATTCAGGGAAGCAACAGTAGTCGACACAACCGAAGAGGTCTGGGACCTGATAATGTCTGTTAATTTAAAAGGTGTTTTTCTCTGTTGTAAATATACTATTCCTGAAATGATAAAGGCTGGCAAGGGTTCTATTGTAAATGTCGGCTCTGAAGCCGGGATCACTGCTTTTAAGAATCAAACAGCATATGATGCTTCTAAAAGCGGTGTTATAAATATGACCAGATGTATAGCTTTAGATTTTGCTGAAGACAATATTAGGGCTAATAGCTTATGCCCGGGTACAACAGAAACTCCAATGTGTACAAAAGCTATAGAAAGTGCACCGGATCCTGTGAAAGCACGCCGTTACTTTGCTGGACGTCCTGCTCTAAGATTAGGGAGACCTGAGGAAATAGCTGCCGGGATATTATACTTAGCCTCAGACGAATCTCCTTATGCGATTGGTGCCGTATTAGCTATTGACGGAGGTAAAACAGCCGGAGGCTTTAATTGTTAATTAAAATTATTAATAATCAGTATCAGCAATTATCCGGCAGGGAAGAGAAAGGATGATATGAAGATCTTTGGAAAAGAAATATCAAGAGAGAAATTGCAGCAAAAAATAGGGGATATAAGCCAGCTTGGAGGAGTCAAATACTATGAACTTACTGATGGAGTGTGCAGAGGAGTAAGGGCAGTGGACATAAAGAGCCCATCTGGACTTGATTTTACTGTACTGCCGGGCAGGGGCATGGACATCTCAAACCTGTCATATAAGTCAGTACCGATGGCATGGCGGTCGGTTACCAGAGAGGCTTCACCTGTCTATTATGAAAGCAGGGGACTAGAATGGCTGAGGACCTTTAACGGCGGTCTTCTAACGACCTGCGGCATTACCACTATGGGTCTTCCATCTGTAGATAATGGGGAAGAGCTTGGCCTTCACGGTAGGATTTCCAATATAGACGCCGAGAATGTCCTGGCCGACGGTTGCTGGGAAGGTGACCGCTATAAGATGTGGATACAGGGAAAGGTAAGGGAAGCACGTGTTTACGGTGATAAGCTTGAACTGTCAAGAAAGATAACCACCTGGATGGATGAACCTAAAATAATCCTGGAAGATACTATAGAGAATATAGGAAGTGATACTTCTCCGCTTATGGTACTTTATCATATAAATATTGGTTTTCCGGTTGTAGATGACGGATCAAGACTCCTGGAAGCTAAAGCCACAGTAAAGCCAAGAGATGATGAAGCTAAAGACGGCTATGAGGATTTCAATAAGTTTTCACCTCCTGTAAAGGGCTTCAAGGAAAAAATATACTTCCATGATATAAGTGCTGATAGTGAAGGCTATTCAAATGTGGCTGTTGCAAATGAAAATTTTGATGATGGCAGCGGTATAGGGATATGGGTAAGATTTAAAAAGGATACACTGCCTATTATGACACAATGGAAGAATATGGGAATGGGAGAATATGTATGCGGTATAGAACCCTGTAATAACTTTGGAAGTGGAAGGAAAACGGAAAGGGAAAACGGAAACCTTAAATTTATAGAACCTGGAGAATCTGTAGATTTCAGGCTGGAGCTTAATATCCTTAAATCAAATGCTGATATAAAGTCTTTCAAGGAAAGTTTTGTAAAATAAATAGAAGAATATGGCAGAAACAGGAGATAGCTGGTAAAGGTTACTGGCAGTAGCCATTGCAGGAAAAACATGCAAACCTGTTGGAAGTCCGGGAAACTGCCAGCATTTATAGAGCCAGGCAGTCCAGGGGAGAATGGTCCTCCAGGCTGGTTCCTGCCTGGTCAAACATATACACGGCTTTTAGGGCCGTATCATTTTTTTTTTAAAAATAGTGCAATAAGGAGGTAAGATGGATTTATTCTGGGAGTTCAAAACACCATCCAAAATAATTTTCGGCCGCAATTCTGTGAGATCTTTAGGAAAAGAAATAAAAAATTTCAATGAAAGCAAAGCTCTTATTGTAACGGACAAAATAATAATTGAAACCGGAATATTTAAAATTGTTGAAAAAATCTTAAATGAGAATAAAACTGGATATGTGATCTTTGACCAGGTATCAGGGGAACCCACTGATGATTTTGTAAATAATGGACTTCAGTCGTATAAAGAGAATAACTGTTCATCAATAATAGCACTGGGGGGTGGAAGCGCCATTGATACAGCAAAAGCAATATCTGCCATGATATCCAACCCGGGTAAAATAGCGGACTATAAAGGTATAGGAAAAATTAGTAAAAAAGGGGCACCTCTTATAGCTATTCCCACCACTGCGGGAACCGGAAGCGAAGTAACTCCCTATACTATTATTACTGATACCAAAACATCTGTTAAGATGTTGATCGGATCTGAACATATTATTCCCACAATAGCCATAGTAGATCCCACTTTAACTTTATCTTGCCCCAAAATGTTAACTGCAGCAGTCGGCATAGACGCTCTTACCCATGCCATTGAAGCCTATGTTTCAGTAAAAGCTAATCCGCCAAGCGATATATTTGCTAAAAGCGCAATAAGTAGAATAATAAAAAATTTATTGAAAGCCTGGAAAAATGGAAATGATTTACAAGCGAGAGAAGAAGTAATGCTGGGTTCTTTGGAAGCCGGTATTGCCTTTGGTAATTCTTCCGTAGCTCTTGTTCACGGCATGTCAAGGCCTATTGGGGCAAACTTCCATATAGCTCATGGAATGTCTAATGCTGTACTTCTTTCCGTGGTCATGGAATATAGTTACCAGGCAAATATACCAAGATATGCAGATATCGCTGCTTTTATGGGGGAGAATACTATCAATATAGATAAGGATAAATCAGCAGGAATGGCTGTAGATTCAGTAAAAAAACTGGTTAAAGAGCTGCAGATACCATCCCTGAAAGACTTTGGCATAGAAAAAGATGGACTTATAAAAATCGCTCCGTCTATGGCTCAGGCAGCTATAGATAGTGGCAGCCCGGCAAATAATCCAAAAGTGCCTACTAAAGAAGAGATAATAGAACTATATATAAAGGCTTACTAGCAGGAGTTTCCTGAGGTGGCTTTTAAATATTTCAATAAGTAAGAATGAAATAATCAAGAAAGGGAGATTGAGTGATTATGAAGATCAAAAACTATGTAAATGGAGAATGGGTGGAACCGGAAAACACAGGATATCTGGATGTCGAAAATCCGACTACATGTGAGATATTGGCCAGGGTCCCTCTTTCAACGACCAAAGAGATAAACAGGACCATAGATGCTGCAGCTGATGCTTACCCTGGATGGTCAAATACACCGGTAGCCAGGCGTATCAGGCCCCTGTTTAAATTAAATGAACTGCTTAGAGCCAATGAAGACCAGCTAGCAAGAGTCCTGGTAACTGAAATGGGCAAATCAATACCCGATGCAATAGCAGAGTTTAAGCGCATCTATGAAAATATTGAGGTGGCAGCCGGAATGCCGGTATTACAGCAGGGAGATAAAGTAATAGGAAGTTCTTTTGATATAGATGGAGAAGTACTGAGACTTCCCATAGGGGTATTTGCAATGATAGCACCTTTTAACTTTCCAGGAATGGTACCTTTCTGGTTTCTTCCTTATGCACTGGCTTCAGGAAATACTTATATAATAAAAGCATCAAAGCAGGTTCCCATGACCATGCAGCTCATAACTGAATATATGGACCAATGTGGTTTTCCTCCTGGCGTATTTAATCTGGTAAATGGAGATAAGACTGTAGCAGAAGCCTTTATGGACAGTTCGAAGGTAAAAGGCATATCCATAGTAGGTTCCACCAATACCTGCAAGATAGTAGCTGAAAAGTGTGCCAGGACCAATAAAAGGTTCCAGGCCATGGGAAGCGCTAAAAACCACCTTGTTGTCATGCCAGATGCGAAACTGGAACAGGTTATAAGAAATATGACCACCTCCTGCTATGGCTGTGCCGGGCAGAGGTGTATGGCATCTTCTGCAATCGTAGGGGTAGGAGAGATGTATAATATTCTGTGTGACCGATTTGTTGAAGATTCAAAAAATATTATAGTAGCGGATCCGCTTGATTCAAAGGTATCCGACCAGTCCCTGGTAATGGGTCCGGTAATATCAAAAAAAGCAAAGGACTTTATCTTATCCATGATCGATGAAGGAATAAAAGAAGGAGCAACCCTGGCCCTTGATGGCAGGGATATAGTGGTGCCTGGTTGTGAAAATGGCCATTTTGTGGGTCCCACTGTATTTACTGATGTAAAACCGGGGATGAAGATACATGATGTTGAAATATTTGGTCCGGTAGTGGTTATACTTAAAGCAGATACACTGGATGATGCGATAAAGATCATAAATGATCACAAGTACGGTAATGGTGCTTCCATATATACCCAGAATGGTTACTGGGCAAGAAAGTTTAAACTGGAAGTGGAAGCAGGGATGATAGGAGTAAATATCGGTATTCCGGCCCCGGTTGCTTATTTGCCTTTTGGTGGTATGAAGGAATCCCAGTATGCAGATATTAAGGCTCAGGGTAAAAATATAGTTAATTTCTTCACTGAGGATAAAATTATTACTGAGAGGTATTTTGAAGAAAGTGACTAATTAGATTTAAGTAAACTTACATATTTCTTAATCATCAGAAAGTTTAGTTATTGTAGGAGCATTACTGCAAATAGGGCAGGCTGCATTTTTTGAGGCACTGACTATCTGAATATCCATATCTAAAGATTCAAATATTAAAAGTTTATTCTCCAGCAGCTTTCCGATTTGCAATATATATTTTAAAGTTTCATTTGCCTGGATTATCCCGATAGTACCAGCAACAGTGCCAAGAATCCCTACCTGCTGGCAATTGGGTATGATCCCTTCTGGCGGTGGTTCCGGGAACAAGCATCTAAGACAAGCTGATTTATGGGGCAGGATCGTGATCGCCTGGCCAAAATACATTAAGACTCCGCCATATGAAAGAGGCTTGCCGGCAAAGATACAGGCATCATTCACCAGGTATTTTGTAGGGAAATTGTCAGAACCATCTACTATAAAATCATAATCAGAGATGATCTCTATAATATTTTTTGAAGTAAGCCGCATATCATATGGAATGATTTCGACATCTCTATTGATTTTAGAGAGCGTATCTTTAGAAGAATCAACTTTTGACTTTCCTATATCTTTTTCACTGTGGAGTATCTGCCGGTGCAGATTACTCAGTTCTACTTTATCAGAATCAACAATACCGATTTTTCCCACGCCGGCAGCAGCCAGGTATATGGCGCAGGGAGAACCTAAGCCGCCTGCCCCGATTATTAAGACCCTGGAGTCAAGTAACTTTTCCTGTCCGGCTCCTCCTACTTCATCTAATATGATCTGCCTGGAATATCTTTCAACCTGGTCCTTTCGGAACTTCATATTTTCCTTTAATACTCTATTATATTATTTTAATAAAGCTGATTTTTTTACATAGGCAATAAAAATATCTTTTTCATTTTTTATAGATAAAAGTGTATTATTTGTAGAGTAACACCAAGCAGGTAAGTCTTTTTTAATGCCTGGATCGTCGGAGGTCAATTTAACGATCTCACCTTCTTCAACATCCTCCAGGCCTAATTTTAATGCTACTATAGGCATGGGACAAAATAGTCCGACAGCATCAATATTCAGGGATGCGTCATACCTGTCCATTTATATTTTCTTTCAATTTAATAAAACTAAATCTTTTATAATATATGTAAATATTATAATTGTTATTAATCTTATAAGATAGATTCAATTTTTATAAGTATTTCAAAAAAAAGTTTTAAAATGGTGGTCAAGTTTCTTGAAATATTAATCTAATTGGTGCGAAATGTTATTCTTCTAGTATAATTAGTAAATCTTTTGTTTTTTATTGATGATAGAGTGTACTATTTAAACCTGGTGCCTGAGGTTTTACTTTCTCCAGGTTTAAAATTGTTTTAAGGTGAAATAGATAATGAATCACATGGTCCATATAAAGGATCATGAGGTTTAAATAAATCAAAGGTTAAGGGATGATTTTAAAAAATTTATTCAGCCATGGTTTCATTAACAATATGAGACTTAAAAACAGGGTCGTCCTTCCGGCAATGGCCACTGCTCTTTGCGAGCCGGGGGGAATTGTCTCGGAAAGGCTTATCGAATATCATGCTGCCAGGGCAAAAGGCGGATGCGGGTTGAGTATTGTAGAACTTTCAGGCATTCATCCTTCGACAATAGGGAATGGAAAGTTCGGGCTGGGCATATTTGATGATAAATTTATACCTGGATTAAAAAAGCTTTCCTCGGCTATAAATATTGCCGGAGGCACACCTGCAATTCAAATCTGGCATGCAGGGCGCCAGATAAACAGCCAGGATGTATTTACCGGTCATATTGTTGCACCTTCACCTATACCATGTCCGGTCTGCAAGGAAAAGCCGAAAGAACTTACAATTTTAGAAATAGAGGAACTGGTAGATGCTTATGGAGATGCTGCTCTCAGGGCAAAGGAAGCAGGTTTTAAAGCAGTGGAAATACACGGGGCACACGGTTATCTTATATGTCAATTTTTAAGCTGCTATTCAAATAAAAGAGATGATAGATATGGCGGTTCTATTGCTAGCCGTACAAGATTTGCAACTGAGATCATAAAAAATATAAAGGGGAAAACAGGAAACATGTTTCCCCTGATATTCCGGTTAAGTTCTGAAGAATATGTAGATGGAGGCCTGGATATCGAACAGGTAAAACAAATTTCTAAAATACTGGAAAGTTCTGGTGTGGATGCCCTTCATGTATCGGCTGGCAATTACGAAACATTTCACTATGTAGTACCCTCCGTAGATGTTCCGGCTGCACTAAATGTAAAAAGGGCAGCTGCCATAAAAGAAGCCGTCAATATTCCTGTGATAGTAGCCGGCCGGATCAATGATCCATTGATGGCTGATAAGATCATTTCAGGCGGCCAGGCAGATTATATATCTGTGGGGAGGGGACAGCTGGCGGATCCTGATTTTTGTAATAAGTCCATCAATGGTGATTTTGATAGTATCCTGAAGTGTATAGCATGCAATCAGGGCTGCATCGACAGGTTGTTTTTTGAAAAAAAACATATATCATGCTTGCTTAATCCGGCCTGCGGCAGGGAAAAAGAATTTGATCTTAAGCCTGTAAAAACTCCCCGGAAAATACTGATAGCCGGGGGAGGTCCCGGCGGACTTGAGGCAGCAAAGCTGCTGGCGCTGGCAGGACACAGGGTAAGCCTGTATGAAAGATCAAGTAGTTTTGGGGGACAGCTTGCATTGTCGGGCATTATACCGGGTAAGGAAATATTTAGTGAAGCAGTGCAAACAATGGCCGGTCTGGCTAAAAAAGCTGGAGCATCATTGAAAATTCAAACAGAAGTAAACCGCTCAGTGATAGATGAAGCCGGCCCTGATATCATAATAATAGCAACCGGTTCAAATCCTTTGATCCCAGACATAGTTATTAAGGGGAATGCTGGAGAATATATAGGCAGTGACTATCCTGAAAATATAATTACTGTCAGTGATATCCTGAAAGGCATAAAGAGCGTTAAGGGTCATATTGCTATAATAGGCGGCGGTACCACCGGCATGGAGGCAGCAGAGTACCTTGCCGGGCAGGGCAAGAAAGTAACGGTCCTGGAAACAGGTGATGAAGTCGCAGGGGATATCGGGCCGTTGAGAAAGCCATTTTTGCTGGAGAAGATCAAAAAGTTTGGAATTGACATATATACAAATACAAAATGTATCAGTATAGATGGCAGTTCCATAGAAGTTGAGATCAAGGGTCTTAAAAAAAGGTTGGAGGGAATAGACTCGGTAGTTTTTGCCTGTGGAGTAAGATCTGAAAACAATTTGGAAGAAATGCTTAAAAATAGCCGGTACAAGTTTTATATTATTGGCGATGCAGGCAGGCCCGGCAAAGCAATTGATGCAATATGGGCAGCAGCGGACCTTGTTTTAAAAATATGTAATTCAAATTTTAAGCCTGGGCCCGGGTCTGGAAATCTTTCAGAAGAGGCTATTTCAGGACTTGTGACTGAAATAACAAGGCAGGTCAAGCTTGAATTAAACATCGATGACAAGAATTGAATTTAGGAGCAGAGGCTTAAGTAATACAATTTAAGAAAGGATCACAGATATGATGACACATAGGGAAAGGCTAAGAAAAGCATTAAATCATGAGGAGACTGATAGGGTCCCGATCGATATAGGCGGAAGCCTGGATACTACGTTGAACGAACAGGCATATAAAAATCTAAAGAAATATATTGGACAACCAGAAGAAAAGTATGAGTATGCTATATTTTGGGAAAATGCCGTTTACCCTGATGAAAAATTACAAAAATTTTTAGATGTTGATGTACGTGCGGTACATTTACCTGACAGATCATCATCAATTAAAATACATAATAATCCAGATGGTTCCCAGTGGTATAAAGATGAATTTGGAATCGTTCGCAAAAGACCTGTTAAAGGTCTTTATTTTGACCTGGTAGAGGCCCCTATAAAGGGAGAGCTTACTAAAAAAAAGGTAGAGGATTTTAATTGGCCTAAACCGGATCCAATGCAATTAAAGAAAGATATCGGGGAAGCAGTTGAAAGGGCAAAATATTTATATGAGGAAACCGATTACGGAATTCTTGCCAGTTTGAATATTGCCCCGGCAACAATTACACAAATTGTAAGGGGATTTTCTGAGTGGAGTATGGATATAATGGATAAACCTGATCTGGTCGTAGCCTTAATGGAAGGATATATTGATGTAAACCTGGAAATATTGGTTGAATTCTATAAGGGAGTCGGGAAATATTGCGATGTGGCTTATTTTTTGGCAGATGACCTGGCGATACAAAATGGATTATGGCTGTCCCCTGATATTTATAGGAAATATGTGAAGAAGCAGCATAAAAGGGTTATTGATACAATAAGAAAATATACTGATGCAAAAGTAATGTTTCATTGTTGTGGGGCAGCGAGTGATCTTTTACCGGATTTTATTGAAAATGGAATGGATATATTTAATCCAGTGCAGGTAAATGCGAAAGGCATGGATTCCAAAAAGTTGAAAAGGGAATTTGGGAAAGATATTACATTCTGGGGCGGAATCGACACCCAGCGCATAATGCCTTTTGGGTCGCCGGAAGATGTCAGGAGAGAGGTGTTCCAGAGGATAAGCGATTTAACTGAAGGCGGAGGGGGATATGTGATGACCGCCGTCCATAATATATTACCAGATGTGCCCCCAGAGAATATATTGGCCATGGTAGAAGCAGGGAAAGAGTGGAGTTACAAATAGAAATGCATTTCCCCAAAACATTCTTCTGTAAAACCTGAAAATTATCAGGCAATGCCTGACACTGTAAAACAATACGGAAAGTATAATTGATTTATTTATGCAATTTATAAACCACTATATCAAGGAGAGGTAAACACGTGTACGATTTAGAAAAGAATGAAATCATAAAAGCAGGTTTATTGCTTAGAGAATACAGATTAATAGCTCTATCCGGTGGAAATATTACCATAAGATCCGGAGAAGATCATGTGATAGCGACTCCTTCGGGGATATTGTATGAAAATATGGTTCCTGAGGATATTGTAATCCTTGATATCAAAGGTAATACTATTGAAGGTTCCAGGAGAGTATCGGTTGATATTGAAGCAATTTTGTATATCTTAAAAAACATGCCAGAGGTAAATGCAGTTATCCATACTCATCAGGTTTATGCCACGGCAGTTGGTTTGGTTCACGATAAACTGCCTGCAGCTGTTACAACGCTTCCCAATGCCTGTCTCGGGCCTGTAACCGTGGCTCCTTATAGCTCTGCTGCATGTCTGGAAATGGGTAAAAAAACTGTTAAATATATTAATGATAAAAGAGCAGTAATACTGAAAAACCATGGAGTTGTCACAGTCGGTGACACTCTTAAAGAAGCATTATATGCTGCTATTTATTTAGAAGATGCCGCTAAAACATATATTGTAGCAAAATCTATCGGCACTCCTGAAATATTAGATGATGAGCAGACAAGAGTGGCAGTAGAAGTATTTAAAGACTATGGACAGAAAAAGTAATAACCAGGATCATTTTTATGAAACTGATGCTAAAAACTTATGCTTAGCAAAAAAATATGAGTAATTGATGAAGGGTATTGGATTTGGAATATAATGAACCTTTTTTGGGATTGTATGAAAAAGTAATTCCTAATGATCTGAATTGGAAGGATTAAAATTTTGTTCTTAAATTGGTACAAATAATCATATTGTGTATAATTTTAAACCAATATGATTAAAATATTATTGAGGTTAGAAAAATACTCAAACCACAGAAATTAATTAATTTTTTTTATCTGAGAGTTTAACTGAAGAAGATTTGGATGAACCAGGAAGTAATTGACTATGAGTGATCCTGAACAAAAAGACCTGGAAAAGATTATTAAATCCGCACAGCGCCTTGGTGTGGAAATTGATGAAGGCGATGCTTTACAGTGGTTGGCGGCGGCCTCAGCCCAAAGCCAGTCCGGGATCGAAATGGATGAGCGTTCGGGTGTTTTCGGGCATAGTATTAGCTTGTTGGATTTCGATGATACAGACCGGGCGAATGCTGCACGGGCAGAAATCATCAATATTGTTAATAACTTTTTCTACGAAAAGCTCACAGGAATCACATCGATCAGCCAGTATATTGAAAATATTCAAAAGTAGTTTTGGACAGACAGAATTCATATCAATACTAATTTATTTTATTAGAATATATAATGATTAATAATTTATCAGACCAAGAAAGGAAAGAAATGGAAAAGGAATATATTGAAATACTGGAATATATAAATACCCTGAAAATAATAGATACCCACGAACACCTCCCCTGTAAGGAGGATGACCGCATACAAGATACTGATGTCTTAAAGGAGTATCTGATACATTATTTTAACAGGGACCTTATTTCAGCGGGTCTGTCAAAAGAAGATCATAATAGGGTGATTGAAGAAGATATGCCCATAATGAAGAGATGGAAGATAGTAGAACCATATTGGGAAAATGCCAGGCATACAGGATACGGCAGGTCACTATCTATTATAGCAAAAGACCTGTATGGGCTTGACAGGATCGATGCCTCGACCATAGAAGAGCTAAATAGCAAGTTTTTAAAAAACCGGGTGCCTGGATACTTCAAAAAGATCTTAAAGGATAAATGCAGGATCGAGACCAGCCTGCTCTGTGTAGATGTCATTGACACAGAGTATGATCCTGCTGAGGAGGGAAGTGCCATTTGTGATAAGGAATTATTCAGCCCGATATATATGCTAAAGGACCTTATCTATCCATATCTATGGTCCCAGTTTGAAAGAATAGAAAGACAATCCGGGATCAGGATCACCTCATTTTCAAGGTATCTCGAAGCAGCTGAAGCTATAATCGAAAAAGCATATTCCCTGGGCGTAGTGGCCCTGAAGAACTACCTTGCATACCTGAGGAGCCTTAAATATGAAAGAGTGACCGGAGCAGCCGCAGAAGAACAGTTTAACCAGATATTTAAAACCAGGCATATACCTGATTGGCATGTACAGCATGCAGTGACAGGAAAAGAGTTTCAAGATTATATGTTCCATTTCATACTTGGTATAGCCAATAAAAAAAATCTTAAGGTCCAGATCCATACTGGTATCCAGGAAGGCAGCGGCAATATATTGTCTAATTCAGATCCTAAACTTCTTACCAATCTATTCCTCGAGTATCCTGATGTGACATTTGACATATTTCATATGAGCTATCCTTTCCAGAATGAATTGACGGTACTGGCTAAAAACTTCCAGAATGTATATATCGATATGTGCTGGGCCCATATAGTATCTCCTAATGCTTCTGTAAACGCACTTCTTGAATGGTTTGATACGGTCCCCCTGAATAAGATATCTGCTTTTGGGGGGGATTATAGATTTGTTGATGGAGTTTACGGACATTTAAAATTAGCTCAAGCGGATGTAGCCAGGGCTCTGGCCATAGCAATAAATAAAGGATTATTTGATATGGATGAATCCAAGAATATTGCCAGGATGCTCTTTTATGATAATCCTAAAAACATATTCAAACTTTGACCCCGATGATAACCTGAATGCTGGAATAATAGTAAATGAAGTAATAAAACTGGAGGTATAAATAATAAATGAAGCAGCTGGTCCAACAGAAAAAAAGATAGGGCTGCTGCCCTTATACCTGGAACTATATGATGAAGTCCTCCCTGATCTCAGGATAAAACAGGAAAAATTTTATATAGATATTCTAAAATGTTTTAAGGATGAAGGTATAGATGTATCCCCCCCCCAAATATGCCGGATTGAAAAAGAATTTGTAGATGCAGCCAGGTCATTTGAAGAAAATGATGTGGATGCCATAGTTACACTGCACCTGGCATATTCACCATCCATGGAGTCGATAGGGCCCTATCCGGGACAGAGATACCATTGGTCGTTTTGGACACAACAGCCCGGTTTGATTTTAGCAGGGATGTCTCCCCGGAAGATATTATGGAAAATCATGGCATACATGGGGTGCAGGATATGTGTAATCTATTAAAGAGAAAAGGTAAATATTTTTCATTAGAAGCAGGGCACTGAAAAAGGTCTGATGTCATAAAAAGGGCCATAAGAAATATAAATGATGCAGGAGCTTCGCTTAAATGGTTTGCAGTAAACCTTATGGGCCTGGAAGAAGAAAGCAGGCTTCATGATATTATCGATAAAAATATCGGCCGGTTATCAGACATAAAGAACAATATCCTATTTTTTCCTTACCTGACTGGAGCTTACGGCCCTGATTTTGATATGAATAAAAAAGCTTTTTTTACCAATATAGAGGCCGGACATGATCATCTAGACTTTATTAAAGCCATTATGGAAGGTGTAGTATTTCAGCTGAAAAAGATCTTGATAAAACTTCAGGAAAAGGGAATAGAGGCTGGAAAGATCAAGATGGCCGGCGGAGGTGCCAGAAATGATCTATGGACCCGGATGGTCCCGGATATTACAGGTAAGGATGTATTGATGCCCGAAAATACCGATGAGGATTTTGCTGCAAAAGGTGCCGCTATTCTGGCAGGGTACGGGGCCAGTGTTTTTTCTTCCCTCAAAGAAGGTTGTGAAAAACTCAGGACAGGTTTTAGAGTTTTAAGCCCTGATTTAAATAATAAAGAATTTTACAACAGTAAGTTTGATCTGATAAGAAAGCTGTGACCAATAAAGCCCGGTGGAGATAATATTATAATGTCTTTATTGATTTAAAAGAAATCAGGAAGCAGATAGATGAGAATAAAAACAATATCTATTCTTCTCTCCGGCCACTCTATTTTTATTCCGGCAGCCTGACCAGTTTTTGTTTTAATGCCAGGTAAATCGCCTCAGTTCTTTTAGAAACTCCCAATTTGTTCAATATATTGCTAACATGAAAATGAACTGTTGGATTACTGAGGGTCAATCTTTTTGCAATGCCCTTATTTGTCAAGCCTTCTACCAGTAAAGCAAGTATTTCTTTTTCACGATTAGTCAGTTTGAATTTTTTACTTGATGGGCTTCTTAACTCAGAGATCATGATCTGGGTAGCCTCGGATGAAAGAGTAGGTTTCCCAGTGTGGGCATCTCTTATTATTTCGATCAATTTATTACTGGGTACATTTTTCAGGATATAACTGAATGCTCCGGCTTTTAACACATCTTCAATCAGGTCCTTATCTTTAAAACTGGTCAGGGCAATAACTTTTATTTCCGGCCATTTTTTTAACAGGCTGCTGGTTGTTTTTGCTCCGTCCAGGACAGGCATTAATATGTCCATAAGTATTACATCAGGCTGGCTTTTTTCACACATCTCTAAAGCTTCTCTACCATTTTCTGCTTCCCCGATCAGATGCATATCATCATAAGCTTCCAGCACTGTCCTGAGGCCATGCCTGAATAGGGGATGGTCATCCACTATCATTACATTGATCATATCTTTTTTTACCATATTTATTTTGGATCACTATAGCTTACTGATATTTCTGTTCCACTCCCAGGCCTGCTGTCGATCTTGATAGAGGCCCCTATAAGTTTTGCCCGTTCTTTTATAATAGTCAACCCTAAATTTGTTTTACTGATTTTTGTAGTGTCAAACCCATTCCCATTATCAGTGATCTGCAGTTGCAATATTTCAGGATCACATTTCAGGAAAATATTAGCCCTGGAGGCAAATGAATGTTTTACAATATTGTTTAATGCTTCCTGGGTAATACGATACAGGCCAAGTTCAGTTTTTGGGGAAAATTTACATTTCCCGTCTACCTGCACTCTTATTGGAATTTTTGATCTGGCACTTGTGGATTTTGCCAGTTCTTTTAAAAGTGTTCCCAGGTTTTCTTCAATAAAAGATGAGGGCCTTAATTCAAAGATCAAAACACGCATTTCTGTAAGCGCAACATTATTGAGCAGCCTGATCTCTTCTAATCGCTTGACCGCATCTTTTGGGTTTCTTTTCCATAATCTTGGAATAATCCCTGCTATCAGGTTTGCAGAGTATAGAGTTTGCGTCACAGTATCATGCAAGTCCCTGGCCAGCCGGTTACGCTCATCAATAGCTGCTTTTTCCCTTTCCATGCCGCGATGCAAACTTTCAGCTTTTTTCTCTTCAGTTATGTTCTTTCCATAAATATTAAAATAATCAGTATCTTTTACCGGAATTACACTAAATTCATAAATAGAATCATTGATCTCAAGTTCAACTGTTTTTAGTTTTGGAATTTTTGTTTTTTTAGTGCCTGCTGCCAGTCCGGAAAGAATTTTTAAGATTTTGTCTCCATTTATATTATCTAATTCTTGTAATATCTTCCTTGCTGATTCATTTGCATAAAGGATTGAGAATTTATTGTTTACCCTAAAAACGGGATTTGGGTTCTCTGATGGAAATCTTGAAAGGCTTTCAATTGCTTTTTCTGCTTTTTTTCTTTCAGTAACATCCCTTCCGTATAGATTTATATAATCAGTACCTTTAACAGGAGTTATAACAAATTCATATTCCATCTCACCAAGGTGAATATTTGCTGTTTCAGGTTTGGGGGATTTTTCTTTCAGCAGCCTGGTAACTGTATCATTAAAAATTTTAGGGGCTTTTCCGCCTAATTTTGATTTCAGCTTCTTTAACATTTTTATCCCCACCTGGTTGGAATATATCACTATGCCGGTCTTATCTATCCTCAGTACGGGATTCGGGTTCTCTGATGGAAATCTTGACAAATTTTCAATTTCTTTTTCAGCTTTAATGCGGGTGGTTATGTCAAGCTGAGTAGAAATGCTTGAAAGGATTTTGCCATCATTATCATATAATGTAGAGACATTTAGAAGAACATCAATTACCTTTCCGTTTTTGGTTTTTATCTGTAATTCTTCATCTTTTACGGTCCCTGTCTTCTTCCATTTTAAAAATAGTTTTTTGGATTTATCTATGAAGGCAGGAGTATAGATGGTAGGGGCTAATGGCTTTCCGATTAATTCATCTTTATTTTTATAACCCAATGTATCAAGTACAAGTTTGTTACAGTTTAAGATGATCCCATCGGGACTTACATTATATTGAAGAACTGGAATATTATCTATTATGGTTTCCTGCCATTTGATCAAATCCTGGCTCTTTTCTTCAGATACCTTTCTGTCATTTATATTTTCAATTAATACATGGGCATAAGGGGGAACCCTATTATTGTTCCTTATTGCAGTCACAGTTGATTTTAACCAAATGGTTTTTTTATTTTTAGTAGTGGCGCGATTTTCAATATCATAATATGGGATTTTCCCACTAAAAATCTTTTTTAATAAACTTTTAACCATACTGGTATCATCATCATAAGTTATATCCAAAAATGTCATGCTTTTAAGTTCTTTTTTTGGATAATCCAGTATTTTGCCAAGTATATTATTGGCCATTAAAAACTTATAATCCGGGCCTATTACAGCCATTGCTGTTGGGCCGTCATTAAAAATTTTATTAAATATTATTTTTTCATCAAGCTGCTGGTCCATTTATTAATCAAGGCCTTTCTATTTTGGATCCTCTTTATTTCCCTGATAAAGAAGTCCCATTTTTCTTCCTGGATGATTGCTCCTTATAAATAATTATAAGATTTTTGACGAAAATATCAATTTTCATTTAATATGGCCCATAAATACTTATAGTTAAAAACTATTACTTTTAATAGGTAAAATTCAGGTATTTTGGATGTGGTTTTAATTGGATAAGTAATATAGATTATAAATATGGTTTTATATCTATACAGAAGACAGGTATAACCCGAAATATTAAGTGATATAGAAATATGTGGCACAAAATTAGCTTGAAAGGAGATTCAAAATGGAAATGATTGCAAATGTATTCAGTGATTTCTTAGGTGGGATCAGTACAGTCTGGGGACTGGCAGTGATTGCTTTTTTCTTATTAGCAGTTATGGCCATAGTTTTGCTGGCTGGCTGGAAAGTTAACAGGACAAGCCCTCAAAGCATAGAGGGATTCCTGAAGGTTCTAAAGGAGAAGTATCAAGGAGGGGAAATTCCCAGAAAAGAATATGAGGATATAAAAAATGAAATAAAAGAACCTTTGCTTCAGATTAAAAACTATATGAAATTATATGGATAAAAGAAGAAAAGATGATTCCGTGATCTTGCATGATGAAACCATGTTTTAGCCCATGGTTTCCGTAAGACTTAAACCAAAATATTTGGCAGGACGCCCAAATATTTTGGTTTAAGATATAAAAATATAATGTTTTTTGATGACAATATCTCAACAAAGATCAAAATCTTATTTTCTAACAAAACTAAAAAGTCTTCTCATGGAATTTTTTGCCAGGGTCAATACAACTGTTAAATGGTAAGAGGATGATTTTTAGTAAGACATGATTTACAAGGAGGAAAGAACCATGTTAGCAGATGGAGTACTGGTGACTATATTGCCTGCAGTAGACTTAAGAAGGGTAAAAGAATTTTATACTGAAAAGATAGGCCTGAAGATATCTGAAGAAAGCCCTAAAGGGCTTGTTTTTGAATCTGAAAATGGAGGCCCCGATTTTTATATTTATAAGAGGGGACCTACCAAAGCAGACCACACTGTAGCAGGATTTATAGTGAAGGATGTGGAAAAAGAGGTAAAAGAGTTAAAAGAAAGAGGAGTAGTATTTGAAGAATATAATACTCCCGAAACAAAAACAGTAAACAGTATTGCCTCTAAGGATAAAGGAAAATCTGCCTGGTTTAAGGATACCGAGGGAAATATAATAGCAATAGCCAGTATGTAAGTGATCAAACCAGTGAGTTTTGGATTACTTAAGATATAAAATAATTAGTGCCGTTACTACACAATATATCGCAGGATTTCAAACTGGTCACCGGTGCAGTAAATTTTAGCAGTATTATTTAGCAGGTCAGAATACTTTAATATACATAAACCCTCTTTAAGCTTAATGCTCAAAGAGGGTTTATTTTATCGATACCAGTAAATCTTTAAACCAATGGCTCACTACAATTTTTGACGATCCTATTGAATAGTCGGGGCAAATCTTCCTGCCTCACTGACCCCGGACCTTTCCCTGATAATATTAGAGTTCTTATCACCCGATCCGGAAGCCCTGAAAGGATTTCTTTCCAGGGTATTTTTCACTACCTCATCAATGTTTTCAGCAAATACCAGCTCCAGGCCCTTAAGAATAGCTTTGGGTATCTCATCAAGATCTTTCCTGTTTTTTGACGGCAGGACGACTTTCTTGAGCCCGGCCCTTTTTGCTGCAAGCAATTTTTCCTTGAGTCCACCAATGGGGAGGATCCTGCCCCTGAGGGTTATCTCACCAGTCATGCCTACATCCCTTATGACTGGTATTCCAGTAAAGGTCGAGACCAGGGATGAAGTAATTGATACTCCGGCTGAAGGTCCGTCTTTGGGTATTGCACCTGCTGGAACATGAATATGTATATCAGATTTATTAAACATCTTTTCATCTATGCCAAACTCATCTGCCCTTGAACGGATATAACTTATTGCAGCCTTGGCTGATTCCTGCATCACATCACCCAATTTTCCGGTTAATATCAAGGCACCGCTCCCTTTATAATAAGTCGACTCGATAAGGAGTATGTCTCCGCCAACAGGTGTATAAGCAAGCCCTGTTGCCACGCCTACCCTGTTCCTGTCTTCGATCTCACTTGGCTGGACTTTTGACACTCCAAGGAAATCTTTTACTTTTGCAGTTGATATAATTTTTGGGTATCTTTTTCCTTCGACTATTTCCCTGGCGATCTTTTTGTATATCTTGGATATTTCCCTTTCCAGGTTTCTTACTCCGGCTTCTCTGGTGTATTCTTCGATTATCAGGCAAACGGCATCTTCCCTGAACTTTACGGCATATTTTTCTATACCCTGCTCCTTTAATTGTTTGGGTATTAAGAATTGTTTGGCTATATGTATTTTTTCTTCAGAACTATACCCGGGTATTTCAATTACTTCCATCCTGTCCCTTAAAGCTGGATGTATTGTATCAAGAATATTGGCCGTGGTAATAAACATCACATTGGACAGGTCAAAAGGCACCTCCAGGTAATGATCCCTGAATGAATTATTCTGTTCCGGATCAAGGACCTCAAGCAATGCAGAAGAAGGGTCCCCCCTAAAGTCTGAACCGACCTTATCGACCTCGTCTAGCATAAATACCGGATTATTTGTTCCAGCCTGGGCAAGCCCCTGGATGATCCTACCGGGAAGAGCCCCAACATAAGTCCTTCTGTGGCCCCTGATCTCAGCTTCATCCCTTATTCCTCCGATAGACATCCTTATAAACTTTCTACCGGTGGCTTTTGCAATTGACTGCCCCAGGGAAGTCTTGCCTACGCCTGGCGGGCCCGCAAAACAAAGTATCGGACCTTTGGTGGATTTTCCTTTTAATTTCCTTACTGCAAGGTAATCCAGTATATGGGTCTTAACTTTTTCAAGATCATAATGGTCGCCGTCCAGGACTTTTTTAGCCTTTTTTATATCCAGCACATCCTTGGTCTTTTCGGACCAGGGGACATCCAGCATCCAGTCAACATAAGTCCTGACATAAGAGTGCTCCGGAGACATGCTGGGTATGCTTCCCAATCTCTTTATTTCTTTACGAAGCTTTTCCTCGGCTTCTTTCGGAAGTTTCTTCTTCGCAAGCTTCTTTTCAAATTCTTCAGTCAGGGCTGTAGTCTCATCAGTCTCCCCAAGTTCATCCTGGATGGCCTTTAGCTGTTGTCTCAGGAAGTATTCTCTCTGGGTCTTTCCTACTTCTTTTTGAACTTTATCCCTGATCTGTGATTGGACCTCAAATTTCTTTAGTTCCTCTCCCAGAAATCCAGTTAACTTTTTCAACCTCATCTTTATATCATTTTCTTCAAGGATCTGCTGTTTCTGGCTGGTACTGGTAAGAAGATATGAAGCAAAAAGATCAGCCTGTATCTCCGGTTTTGAAATATTGGTTGCAGCTACCACAAATGCGGTAGGGAGCGGAATACCAAGCTGGATAAATTTCTCCACCTGCATCCTGATAGTCATATTTATATTTTTAGCTTCTTCGTCTTCTATGAAGGATTCTTCCTCCAGCACCTCAGTTGCCACCCTGAAGCTTGGATCTGTTTGAGTAAATTTTTTTATCTTTACCCGTGAGATCCCCTCCACCACACACTTGATCTCATTCTCAGAAACACGGGAGACCTGTTTCAGGACACATGCGGTGCCAATATCATAAAGATCATCTTTCTCCACATTTTCTTTGTTCTCCTCTTTCTGGGCGGCTACAACAATTATCTTATGTTCCTTTGACGCGCTTTCAATTGCTTTAATGGATTTTTTCCTGCCAACTACCAGGGGTGTTGCCAGAAATGGGAAAACAACGCTATTCTTTAAAGAAAGCAGAGGAAGTTCTTCCGGGACCTTAATATTCTCCCTGCCTTCGTCATTCCATTTTTGTTCTGCTGTCATTATATCTTCATCTCCTATTATTTAAATTCTTTATCAATGATTATATATTTAGTTCCTTAAGAATAATACTCTGTAAAAATTATCCCCCGACCAAATACCTTTTTATACTTACTGTCTTATCGTTTAAATTATAACAGAAATAATATAATAATGCTAAAATTTTTTTTCATACATAGTAAAAATAATTTTCACTTAAAGTGAAACATAACACTGTATTATTACTATTCTTTTATTATTCTATTTTTTTCTTAATTTTAAGGGTCTTCCTATATGACCTGTTTCTAAATTTATATTAAGAGATAGGCATTAGAATGAAAACCAGCCTGGAGTTTATGCCCTGGTATATATATTTTCCTCTTAAGGCAAAATACTTAAAAATATAAGAATGGTCAGAAGCCAAGTTTCCGGAGCTTTTCTTCATTCAGTCCAAAATAATGCCCGACTTCATGAAAAACAACCCTCCTGATGTTCTGGATGAGTTCTTTTTCATTATTACTTACAGCCTCTATTGATTTCTTATAAATAGTGATCTTATCTGGAAGGTTATTTCTTCTTCCTGCCCGGAGAGTAAGAGGCAGCCCCTGGTAAAGGCCTAAAGTGTATCGGGGATTTCCCCGCTTTTTAAGGGCGGGGCTTATATATCCCTCATCAACAATAATGCTGATATTTTGCATTCTTTCCTTGAATTTATCTGGGATCTCCTTCAGTGTATCAAGGATTATTTTCTCAAAAGAATCAATATCCATATATTTTCCAGGGCCTTTATATATTATAAATTGTATTATTGATCTTAAATTAATATTATTATACTTAAAAAGACTTGATTATCAAAAAAGTATTTTAAGGCCCGTGTCTTAAGGAGGTTCACAAATGTCAATTATAAGGCAAGACCTGTCAACAAAAGATTGGACAGTATTTGCTGAAAAAAGATCCCAGAGGCCTAATGATTTTATCAGGAAGGAAGAAAAAAAGGTACTGCCAAAATATGAGCCATCTTGCCCTTTTTGCAGGAAAAATGAAAAAAAGACACCGTATGAACTACTTGTCCTCAATGAGGGAAAGAATTGGTCCGTAAGAGTAGTTCCCAATAAATATCCGGCAGTCGAGTCCAGGGAAGCCCGCGGAGGTACGATAGACCGCCATATTACGGGCCCATATCTCAGCATCGATGGAGTGGGAAGCCATGAAGTTATTATTGAATCACCCTGGCATAATGATAATCTGGTCAAAATGAGCATAGGACAGGTTGAAAAAGTAATAAAGGCATACAGGCAGAGATTTATGGAGTTAAGCGCAAATCCTGACTATCAGTTAATAATCATATTTAAAAATCACGGCAGCAGGGCAGGTACCTCTCTGGAGCACCCACACTCCCAGCTTGTAGCCACACCTTTTGTCCCGGGTTATGTAAGAAATAAGATGAGTGAATCACAGAGATATTTTGACGATCTTGGAAAATGCGTGTATTGCGATATGATCAAGTTTGAAATAAAGGACAAGAAAAGAATAATATATAAAAGTGACGATTTTATCGCCTTTGCGCCATTTGCATCCGTTGTCCCTTATAATGTCTTGATCCTGCCCATGAGGCACCAGGCCTGTTTTGCTGAGATCAGGATAGAGGATTTAAAAAGCCTGGCAAAAGCATTTCATTCTATTCTGGGAAAACTTTATTACCATTTAAGTGATCCTGACTATAATTTTGTCATAGACAGCATTCCGATAGATCAAGCAGGAAGCAGGCACTATCACTGGCATATTGAAATATTACCAAGGTTAAGCACCAGGGCCGGATTTGAAATAGGTTCAGGAATGAACATTAATATTATACTTCCTGAGACTTGTGCCAGGCATTTGAGGGAACAAAAAATATAGCATGCTACACTGATCTGATAGATGAAGACAGGCTATTCATCATAGGTAAATATTATTTAACGGGTATATGCTTTATTTACCATCTGACGGGAGCACTGAAGACTATTTTTGAAGTGATCCTGATAAGTGCCCTGAACAACTTTTTCAGTTCACTGCCTTTAATAAAAAACTTTGCGTCCTTAACCATTTCTTATTAAGATGCTTCAACAATAATAAAATATATTACAGAGTTTTGATTTAGGTTACGGATCTGATGCGATATTATTATGAAGCAGCCAATAAAAACTGGCCTTGCTACGAATGTGATACATATATTACAACTCTACGGTAATATTATAACACAATGATAATAATATTATTATCAATTTTAAAGAAATTATTATTTTCTTAAAAGGGGATGGGAAGATAAATCTACCTTGATATATGATCGACCCGGGTGCCGCTTATGGGCACCCGAAAAAAAATAATCAACTATGGATCATTATTGTATGTTTAAAATAAATTCCCGCTCAATGGATGAAGGCCAGGGACCTGAAATGAATTCCGACCAGTGTAAACCCAACAGCATGTGGGAACAGCTTTGGTTTTTTAAACAAGCTCCAGGTTATCAATTTCCAATAATAGAATCTGCCCCGGTTAATAAATCCCAGCAGCCACATAGAGGTGACCAGAGCCCTTACATGATAAAATTTTAACTTTGTGGCCTTTACCTGCCTGGGCTTGTATTCCTTCAGCAATGTTTTTATACGTGCATAATATTGCTTGGGTGCATAAATCGTGGAGAGTACCTTCTGGTATCCATTTAACAGCACGCTCCTGTCCATTTTTGGATCAAAGTTTAGAACAGAAGCTTCGGTAGTAGTTCCAGTAGTGTTTTCTACAAGTCTCCCCGTTTCTTTTAATCTTTTATATAATCTTGTTTTCGGCAGCGCAGTAAGAAGTCCGACCATTGCGGTCACTATCCCGCTTTGCTGGATAAACTCAATCTGCCGCTGGAAAATCGATACCTTGTCACTATCAAAACCGACAATAAATCCTCCCTGTACTTCAAGGCCTCTATTCTGGATTATTTTTACTGATTCTACCAGGTCCCTGTTTTTGTTTTGGAGTTTTCCACATTCTTCCAGGCTGTCTGTATCGGGTGTTTCGATACCAATAAATACAGTAGTAAAACCGGCATCTACCATCAACTGCATAAGCTTTTTGTCGTCACTCAGATTAATGGATACCTGGGTATTGAAAGTAAAGGGAAAATTATTCTTTTTTTGCCATTCTATGATAGCAGGCAGATACACTTTTTTAAGTTGGGCCTTATTCCCTATGAGGTTATCATCAACAAAGAAGATCCCCGCTCTCCAACCTTTCTTATATAATGTATCAAGCTCGTCTACTACCTGTTCCCTGGACTTGATCCGCGGGACCCTTCCATTAAGCTGTATGACATCACAGAACTCACAATTAAACGGACAGCCCCTGGAAAGCTGTATGCTCATGGAATTATAATTTGAAATATTTACCAGGTCCCACTCTGGGACAACAGCTTTTTTAATATCCGGAAAACCTTTAAAGGAATAAATCTTTTTTAGTTCCCCTTTTCTCATATCCGAAATAAATTCCGGAAAAAAGTCTTCAGTCTCACCCAGGACCAGGTGATCAATATTACCAAATTTTTCCCAGCCGGTAGTAAAAAGGGGTCCGCCGGCTACGATGGGCTTTCCTATTTTCTTGATCGTGTCTATGACTTTTCTAACAGATTCTTCCTGGACGATCATAGCGCTGATAAAAACATAATCGGCCCATTTTATCTGCTCCTCTTTTAAAATATCAGTATTCATGTCAACCAGTTTTTTCTCAAAATCATCCGGGAGCATGGCCCCAATCGTCAAAAGCCCAAGCGGGGCGTATGCAGCTTTTTTACCCAGGAGTTTCAAGACTTTCTTAAAGCTCCAGAATGTATCCCTATATTCAGGATATACCATCAAAATCTTCATATTCTCTTTTTCTCTCTATATAAAATTATTAATATTTCATCTTATTCTAAAATAAAATCTTAGCTATTCTGGCAGATTGGTCATTTAAAGTAAAGCAATTGTATCTGTCAATTTTTTTAAAAAGCTGTTTAAGCTTGTTCTTTTATAAACGTAGTTTAGGAATATAAGTTGCAATTTTTTATATTTTAGCCCGGGCTGCCTGCTGTGTAACTGCCAACAAGAAAAATAAAACTCAATACTAATATATCTTTTAGAGAATATTTATCTCTCCGGCACTTAACTTTTAGTATAATAACAGTTATTATCAAATGTAGAATATATTTTAAACCCGGAGGTAGACAATGCAGGAAAAAAAAGACAGCCTGGTAGTGGTCTGGAGCAGTGCTGATAAAGAAGTGGCATTGAAAATGGTTTTTATGTACACACTTAATTCAAAATTAAGAGGGTGGTGGAAAGAGGTCACTTTTATAGTCTGGGGCCCTTCGGCTAAATTGCTGAGTGAGGATATAGAATTACAGGATTATTTAAATAATATGAGAGAAGCAGGCATAGTACTGGAAGCATGCATTACCTGTGCAAACATGTACCATGTCTCAAAGAAGCTGGTCGAATTGGGTATAGATGTAAAGAAAATGGGAACACCCCTGACTGATTATTTAAAAGAAGGCAGAAGTGTTATCACCTTTTGAAGCCAGTTATCTCTGCCGGCAGAAGCAAGCCGGCCGATATTAAAAATGATCAATACTTAGCAAGTTGGATCATAAGGTTCCGGGAAATATAAATAATATTAGTTTGATTTTTAAGATATGGCTCCGATTTTAGCTTTAGCCCTCATTTTAGCCATTATTTTTTTAATCATTGGCATTATTAGGAAAAACAAAATATTCAAGATCTTATCCATATTCCTGTTTACAGCAGCCACTATCCTGGCCATTTTACTGGTTCTCCGCATTTTAAAAGTGGACTCTTGGCTGGCAGGCCTGGATCCATCCTTTGATATCGGCGATTTTAATTATTTTTTAACAGCCTGGTATTTGCAGGCATATAATATTAAGTAAAATACATTTAAAAATTTCTGTAAGTAAAATATAATTTGAATGTTTTAATTAAGATTATGAAAAATTCTAGAGCTGGAGGCCAAATTGGTAAAACTTGTGGCTATTGATCTTGACGGCACGCTTATTGGATCAGACCTTAAGATCAGCAGAAAAAATATAAAGGCAATAAAAGAAAGCCTGGATAGGAATATACAAATTGCAGTAATAACCGGAAGGACCATTGGTGCAGTGGGGGATGTGGTAAGAAAATTAAATCTTAAGGGATTTCACATTGCTTCCAGTGGCGCTGTCATGGTCGGCGAAGACCTAAAGATCGATTTTGCTTTAAAAATTCCTGGATCACTGGCAAAAAAGGTAATACAGATGAGCAGGGACTGGAACAGGGGTTTTGTGGTACATGCAACCGATGGTCTTATGAGTTATGAACATTATCATCCGGGCCTGGATTATATAGGTGAAGATAAAAGACTATTTAAGAAAGTAGATGATCTTATGGTCGAGGGGATCATGGAAAATATGCTCCAGATGACATTTCTGGTAGATAAGGATGATGAATTTGACGGGCACCTGAAAAATAGTATTGGAAAATCTTTAAAAGTAAGGAGAGCTGGGCCATATTTTTTAAATATTCTGAATAAAAATGCAGGAAAAGTCTTTGGCTTAAAAAAATTACTGGAAAAAACCGGGATCAGCCGGGACGAACTAATGGTAATAGGGGATACCGAAGTGGATATTGGGATCATAAAATATGCCGGGATCGGTGTAGCTATGGGAAACTCGATTCAACTTGTCAAAGATGCTGCCGACTATATTGTGAGCGATAATGACACCGATGGTGTAGCAGAAGCCTTAAATAGATTTGTGTTGACCTGACCATAAGTCTTTAAAGTTTTAAAAGCATCCAGTTGAATTGACCGGGATCCTTGAGCTTCAATTCGAAATCTGCCAGGGCAGGTATCCTGGACCGGAAAATCTTTCTATGTATAACCGGAAGTCTCCATAATTTCTTCATCTTTCCCTGCTATAATTACCTTTTAAAAATTAAAGGAGAAATAATGGATACGCGAAAAAGAAAAATATTTACTGTCCTGACAACAGTACTGGCTGTTTCTCTGATATCTATCCTGATAACTTCCTGCATGGGCCCGATGGGACCATTTGGCAGGGCCGGGGATGATACCGGAAGCCAGGGGATAGAAATATTTGAAATAGCCAGGGGCGATATTCTACAGGCTATTGCAGCCACCGGCTCTGTAGATTCAGAATCTTCTAATGTCTACAGCTCACAGGTTTCAGGGAATATAATCTCAAGCCTCCAAAAAGGTGATGCTTTTAGCAAAGGTGATATCCTGGTGGAAATTGCTGATGCAGATATGCTGTACAGCATAAAAAAGATAGAAAAAGATATTGAGAATGCAGAAAGTTCACTAAAGACAGCCAAAATAAATTACCGGGAAGCACTTGATAAAAACCATATAACTGTTCAGCAGGCAGAGCTAAGCAATGAATTGGCCTGGCAGAAAGCAGAGGCAGCTTTTACTTCACTTGAAGACGCAGAAAGAAATCTAAGGGCGATCAAGGAAAATGCTTTCTCTACCAAGTCACAGATAGCTTCTGGACGTTCCCAGGTTAATTCTGCAGAAAGTTCTTATGAGCAGTCCCTGAACAGCCAGGCCTCGGCATATTGGAATGACTTATCAAGCCAGCAGTCAGCAGAGGTCCAGATAGCCAAAACTGCCGAAAGCATAAAACAGGCAGATATTAAATTAGAGCTTATCTTGATGGAACTTGAAGAAGTAAAGAAAAGCCTTGACGATTACAAGATATATGCGGCCTATGATGGAATTGTATTATCTTCTGATTTCAGGGCAGGGGAGCAATCCAATAGTGCGGGCGGGATATCAGTTATAAGTAGTGACTATGTGATCAGCACTTCGGTGAGTGAGAATGACATATCAAAAGTATCAGCCGGTGATAAGGCATTTATTACTCTTGACGCTTATCAGGGTATTGAGTTTGAAGGAGAAGTGGAAAAGATCATACCGATCTCAAATGATGAAAATGGGATAATCTCCCTTATTGTCCTGATAGGATTTGAAGAGGTGGAAGGATTAGAGATCTTCTACGGCCTTTCTGCCAATACTTCTATTATTGCTGAAATGGCTGAAGATGTGATTTATGTACCTATTCAATCTGTATATAAGGAGAATGGAAAAAGTTATGTTGACCTCTTGATATCTGAACAGGTAGATCAAGAGAATATAGGCAAGTCTATAAAAAAGGTAGAGGTTACCACCGGGATCAATGATTATCTGTATATTGAAATAGTTTCTGGACTCAAAGTAGGAGACGTGATCGTCACTTCAAGAATATAATAAAAAGATCCGAGTTGATAGGATAAAATATGGATGAAAAAATAATAGATATTTCAAATGTTACAAGGATTTATAAGCTTGGGGATATAAAAGTCAATGCCCTGAGGGGAATAGACTTAAAGATCGCCCGTGGTGAATTTGTTGCCATAATGGGGCCCTCTGGATCAGGAAAGTCTACCCTGATGAATATAATAGGCTGCCTTGACACCCCGACTGCCGGCTCATATTTTCTGGAAGGCATGGATATAAGCAAACTCCGGGACAATCAGCTTGCAGAGATCAGGAATAAAAAAGTTGGATTTGTATTCCAGACTTTTAACTTGCTGTCAAGGTCCAATATCATGGGTAATGTTGAACTTCCCCTTATATATACAAAAGACAGGGTCAGGAACAGGAAAAAAAGAAATTTGGAAGCTATTGAGTCAGTGGGCCTGACTGATTGGATAAAGCACCGTCCCAATGAACTTTCCGGGGGCCAGAAACAAAGAGTGGCTATTGCCAGAGCCCTGGTAAACGATCCGTCAATAATCCTGGCAGATGAACCTACCGGTAATCTGGATTCAAGGACCGGTGAAGAGATAATGGCTATTTTCCAGTCCTTAAATAAAGATGGCAAAACTATCCTGTTTGTCACACATGAACTTGACCTGGCAAAACATGCCCAGAGGATAATCTATATTAAAGACGGGGTCATAAATGGTGAAGAGATCATAGCAGACCCTATTAATGCAAAAGAGGTCCTTGAAAACATGCCGAAGCTTGAGGATAAGATGGGCAGTATAGGGGAGGCGGTCTAACAATGAGAAGGATACTTGAAAATATCAGGATCGCCTTCAAATCACTGGGCTTAAACAGGCTGCGGTCCTTCCTGACCATGCTTGGGATCATAATAGGGGTCGGTGCCGTGGTGGCAGTCATGTCCATAAGCGCAGGTGCCGAAGCTTCCATTATTGAAAACATACAGAGCGCGGGAGCCAATATTATAACTATCTCTCCCGGCAGGGGTGAGCCTTCAGGAAGAAGGGGAGAACATATGGTCGGCTTTAATGATGAAGAGGAGACTGTTGAGGGAGACCTGTATTTTGCAGATGCAGAAGCCCTTAAAAAGGAGTCAGGACTCATTACTGGAGTAGTGCCCAGCATAGGAGGCAGATCCACAATTTCCTATCTCAGCTGGAGCGGGGACATAAGTGTTACGGGTACATCAGAAGATTATTTAACAGTGATGAATTATGAAATGGATAGAGGCGGATTTTTTACTTCCAGCGAGGTCTCAAATATGTCAAATGTAGTGGTCCTGGGGGACACGGTCGTGGGTGATTATTTTGGAAAAATAAATCCCATCGGGGAGGTAATAAAAATAGATGGAAAAAACTTTACAGTCGTCGGCACATTGGAATCTGTTGGAGCTTCCTTTGGTGCAAATCCCGACAATACTGTTTATATACCCATAACTACTGTCCAGAATAAGCTATACGGGATCAGCACTGTTAACAGTATAGCGGCCAAAGTTGAAAGTGAGGATCTTGTAGACCAGGCCATTGAAGATATAAAAGATATTTTAAGAAGACAGCATAGTATCCTGCCCGGGGAAAATAATGATTTTGAGATAAGGAGTAATACCCAGATGCTTGAAGTAATAGGATCTGTTACCGATACCCTGGCTATTGCCCTTGGCGGCATTGCCGCTATTTCACTTCTGGTAGGAGGGATCGGCATAATGAATATTATGTTTGTATCAGTTACTGAAAGGACCAGGGAGATCGGCATCAGGAAAGCCGTAGGGGCAAAGAATAGAGATATACTGGTACAATTCCTAACTGAAAGCATAGTCTTAAGCCTGTTAGGAGGTATTATTGGAATTGGATTTGCGGGTCTGATATCCTGGATGCTTTCCACTTTCACTACTTTCAGTACCGTGATCACTGCATTCCCTATAATCCTGGCCCTGTCTTTTTCCACGACTATCGGCCTGGTCTTTGGAATATTTCCTGCTATGAGGGCAGCCAGGCTGAATCCTATAGATGCACTGAGATATGAATAAAAAAATCTGCAGCAGGTTTTTTGCTGGATTTATTTACAGGCGAAGGCAGTATAAAATGGTTAAAAAGATAATGATTTAATTTTTAATATGGATCTGGTAGTGATATGAAAATATTGGTAATCGAGGACGAAAGATCGGTAGCTGATGATCTAAAGACCGGGCTCGAGCAGCATAGTTTTATAGTGGATATTGCATATGCCGGGGATGAAGGGTTCCGCCTGACAAAGGAATATGATTATGACATTATTATTTTGGACCTCATGCTCCCTGATATTACCGGAGAAGATCTGTGCAGAAAGATCAGGAAAGAGAAAATAGGCAGTTTTATCCTGATGCTTACTGCAAAAAAGCAGCTGGAAAATATTATTGAGGGCCTAAACTGCGGTGCTGACGATTACCTTACAAAGCCATTTGAGTTTTCAGAACTTCTTGCAAGACTCCGGGCACTACTCCGGAGGTCATCAAAGAATAAAGAAAATTTTTTATCCAGTTCGGGCATCGGGCTGGACCCGGGGAAGGAGCAGGCTTTTCAAGGCGGCACGGAGGTCAAGCTTACAAAAAAAGAATTTATGATCCTGGAATATCTTCTAAGGCACAAAGGCCAGGTGATCAGCAGGAATCAGCTGCTCGAGCATGCCTGGGACCGGAATGTAGACATATTTACCAATGTAATGGATACACATATTAAAAATCTTAGAAAAAAACTTGGCAAGTCCGGCAAGCTTATTCAAACAGTCTATGGGTCAGGGTATAAGATCTCCGGTGATGGGTAAATCATATAAAACCATTTTTGGAAGTGGGAACAAATAAGGCAAATAAGCCGGTGGGGAACTTGAAATTAACATTAAATAAAAAAATATTATTTTGGTTCATAATAATCATATTGGTATCAATTTTCCTCTATAGCTCTTTGATCTATTTTGTATATCAATTCAATCTGAGGGGGGAAAACTATTCCCGGGCTTTAAATGAGAATCCTGATCTTGACCATATACTTCTGGAACGCTTAAAAGAAATGGAGAAGTTTGGGCCTCATGAGAGGATAGATGACCTGACAATACTGCCTCCGGGCCTGTTTATGAGGATATTTTTTAATATCACCGGAGGGGTACTGATTATTATAATAATTGCTGCTTCAGGCGGGTTCCTGTTTCTTAAGAGAATGCTCAACCAGGTCAACCTGATAACAAAAAATGTAAAAGAGATCGATGACAAGAGGCTTCATCTCAGGCTGAACCTGAAAGGCAGGGACTCCATTTCAAATATGGCCAGGACTTTTGACAATATGCTAGATAAGATCGAAGCATCGTTTAAGAGCCACAAACGATTTATCCAGAATGCATCACATGAATTAAATACTCCCCTAACAGTTGTCAAGACAAAAATAGATGTATTGAGACAAAAAAAGTCTGTGTCTAATAAAGAATACAGGGAGACAATTGAAATAATTGACAGTGAGATCATGAGATTGTCAAAGATCACTGAGGAGCTATTGTTATTATCGGATCTTGAAAGCAATGGTAAAAAAACTGAATTTAATAGAATCGATGTAAAAACAGTTTTAAAAAAGATGGTTAAATTATTCGAGAATCAGATTGATTCAAGAAATCTCAAGTTAAAATTAAACTTTGAGGGAAAGTCCCAAATATTGGGAAACATGACACAGATCGAGCAGCTAATATTTAATCTCATGGATAATGCCATAAAATATAGTATTCCTGAAAAGGAATTACTAATCGGCCTGAGCAATGACAGGAAAGAAAAGCATCTGGTCATTGAGATTGCCAATACAAGTGAAGCTATCAGGAAAGAAGATATTCCAAATATTTTTAAAAGGTTCTATAAATCTTCCAGGGGAACCACCGTAAAAGGTTTTGGCCTTGGATTGGCAATAGCTAAAAAGATTGTGGAAAACCATGGCGGTGCAATAAGGGTGCAATATAATAAGGATACAAAACAGGTAATATTTAAGATATATTTACACCTTTAGGGAAAAATGAAATAATTTCGGTGTTACATATACAAATCTCCATATTTTCTCCATTTTTTAATTATATAATATGGCAAGAAGATTTATAAATTTTATATAGAGGGGCCATATGGAAACGATCATGAGGCCGGGCAGCTTCTTTATTCTGTTCCGGATAATAAGGTTTTTGCCTTATATAGCAATAGGATTACTGATGATCACCATTGCGGTATGGGTGATCTTCGGGATCAAAAAATTTAGATGGGCAAAAGTACTGGCTATTATTTTAACTGTGATAGTATTATTTACTGGTCTATGCAGCCTGGCCCCTTTTGCTTTTGGTGGATCCAGGGGAGTCCATCTTCCCCGGGACCAGCAGCAATTCAGGAGATGGGATGAAGAAGGAAACAAAGATGCCAGGGTAAATATTCATGATTATGGCAGCTATTATGTCCTTGAGGCTGCAGCTGCCTTGAAAGCAAAAAGCATAGCATGAAACCAGGATCTACCTTTTTAGTGCATGTCGGGGGATTTTAGGATTATGTTTATAAAAATATTTAAATATGGAAGAATAACTGATAGACTCTTCTTATAAAAATTAGCAAATATAAAAAAATATAAAGGATCTTAAGTGGACAAAAAAAATAATAATAAAGGTTTAAGAAATAAAAATATCAGGAACCTGGTATTAGTCGCAGCAGTTATTGTTGTCGTCTATTTTATTTTTAGGGGCCCCCTATTTTTTTCAGGTGATGTAAAGGAATTCAGCATGGATGAGTTTGTGACTGTTGTTGAAGCAGGAAGGGTGTCGACTGCTGTGCCGCTAATAATAAAGAGTGAAGTCAGTATGATAGAGGGAGAGTTGGCAGACGGCACAAAGTTTGAATTAGCATTTCTTGCTGATTATGAGATAACCCAGTATCTTCTGGATAGCGGGATATCCTTTAAAGTAGATAATGAGAGTCAGTCTATGTGGCTTCAAATTATAATAGGAGCGGTACCATTTATAATCCTGTTTGGACTTGTATTCTATATGCTCAGAAGATCCCAGGGTGGAAATTCAAAAATTTTCCAGTTTGGTAAAAGTAAAGCCAGGCTGGCAAGCAAGGGCAAGCAAAGTACGACCTTTAAAGATGTAGCAGGAGTCGATGAAGCAGTAGAGGAACTCAGGGAGATAGAAGAGTTTCTGGAAAATCCAGGGAAATTTAAAGCTATGGGTGCAAAAATCCCCAAAGGAGTGCTGCTTTATGGCCCTCCGGGTACCGGAAAGACACTGCTTGCAAGAGCGGTAGCAGGAGAAGCCGGGGTACCCTTCTATTCAATAAGCGGTTCTGAATTTGTTGAGATGTTTGTAGGTGTTGGCGCTTCCAGGGTAAGGGACCTTTTTAATAAGGCTAAAGCAACTCAGCCCGCTATAGTGTTTATGGATGAAATCGATGCTGTGGGCAGGCATAGAGGAGCAGGCCTTGGAGGAGGGCATGATGAAAGAGAGCAGACCCTGAACCAGATACTGGTCGAGATGGATGGTTTTGACCAGGACAGCACAGTGATTTTGATCGCTGCCACCAACCGTCCGGATATATTGGACCCTGCCCTGCTCAGGCCAGGACGATTTGACCGGCAAATTGTTGTGGACAAGCCGGACCTTATCGGCAGGGAACAAATACTCGGCATACATGCAAGGGGAAAACCTCTGGATAAGTCAGTCAACCTTAAGAATATTGCCAGGCAGACTCCCGGCTTTACTGGAGCAGACCTGGCCAATCTGTTCAATGAAGCATCGCTTCTTGCTGCAAGGCACAATAAGAAAAAAATCAGCATGTTTGAGATAGAAGAAGCTGTAGAAAGAGTGATCGCAGGTCCGGAAAAAAAGACCAGGATAATCTCCGAGGAAGAAAAAAAGATCATAGCCTACCATGAGTCGGGACATGCTCTGCTTTCATATGTACTGCCGTATACTGACCCAATACATAAGATGTCAATAACCTCGCGTGGCAGGACTCTTGGATATGTTATAACTCTTCCCGAAGAAGACAGATTTTTAAAAACTAAAAAGGAACTTCTTGACAATATTACCCAGTTTCTGGGAGGCAGGGCAAGTGAAGAGATGAACTTTTCTGATATTACATCTGGAGCCCAGAACGACCTGGACAGGGCAACAAAGATCGCCAGGAAGATGGTTACCGAATTTGGCATGAGCAAACGGCTGGGTCCGGTTACTTTTAAGGGCGGGGAAGAAGAGGTATTTTTAGGAAAAGAAATCACTTCCAGGCCACACTATAGCAATAGTATAGCTTCTGCAATCGACAAGGAAGTCTTTGAGATAATGAATGCAAGCCATGAGAGGGCCAGAAAAGTCCTTGAAAATAATAAGAAAACTCTTACAAATCTGGCAAAAGAGCTTATTGAAAAAGAAACACTTTCCAGGGATGAAATATTGAAAATACTGGCCAGGGTCGAGACCGAAAAGAAAACCCGTAAAGTTAAAGCTACAAGCAGTACGTCAAAAGGATAACCGGGACCTGTATGTTTACAATATGACCTGGTCTAAAATATTTAATAAACCGTGTCTTTTAAAAAACGGACTTTTATTTATAAAAAAGTTCAAGACTGTGAGATAAAGGCTGACCTGTTCGAGGCTCAAATCGATAATCACTTGCATCCTCTAATAATTTTTATTCATGACGGAGCATTAATTTGATAAGGTGAAAGATGATAAAATGACATTAGATGCATTTGCCCAGGTAATACTTTTTTAAAGCAGGACCTGGAACCTTGAAAAAGGAGGTATTTTGCAGGCCGGAAGAAATAAATTTATAATTTTTTTTGCCATCATTTTAATTTTATTCGGTACTATTGGGGCCATTGCTTCTGTTACAGGTATTTTTATTGTAAATTCCTATGATAACAGTTTCGGGAAAATACAGGATCTCGGCCTGGCTATTGTTGAATCCCTTGAGCGGACCTCTGGTATACTGGAAGATGCAAATACAGCTTCTGCCCACATTGCCGAAAGCATAAGAACTACAAAAGGTATCATAAATTATAGTTCAGTGATCATATATGATTCAGGAATTGCTTTTGAAAAAATGTCGGATCTTGCAGGTTTTGAGATCCTTGGGTTAAAGCCCCTGGTAGCTGTAGAAGATTATTTTAAGGGCATAGGGGATAATATGGTGGGCCTTTCTGGAGAGCTTGATAAGGCTGCCGTTGATATGGATGCAAATGCTTCTGACCTGGACAAAATAAGCGGGGATCTTGAGACCATATCAGTAAAACTGGGGGATGTTGCGGCAGGATTTAATAAAACCATAAATTCATTTAGCGTTTTTAATTTAATCCTGGTAATAAAATGCCTCTTAGCTTATTTAGGAATATTTCATATTATTTTTGTATTAAATGGGATCATGTTCCTGATCTTAAAAAAATAATCTGCAGCAGAAAGGCTTTTGCAACAAAACCCCGGCCAAATATATCTGAAGATATCATTGCAAATACCTGCAGCCGTTTTTCCATTCAATGCTTGCCTGGTATAAATTGAGAAGCCTTGGCAGCTGCATGTTCCATGAGTCAAATTATGCCACAGCAGTTGGCTGGGCAGTACATATGATGACTCATATGCTACATTACAGCAGATGGTTTGCAGGAAGTCCCAAACCACAGTGGGAAATGGCCAATGTAGCCGGCAAGTGCGGGCCGTCATCTCCTGACAAGCACTATTCCCCTGACTACATTGGCGCATTTGTCCAGTATGATATATGGGATCAGGGGTATTTATGAAGTCGGGGGAGGAGCCCCTGATATGCCCCAGGTAAAAAAAATGGTTCCATAAAAACTATATAGGCGCCCAGGGTACCGAGGGATATGCTGAAGTATATAATGGAGGGGGATATAAGGCAGTTACCAAAGATGGAACACTGGATGGACCGGAAGCCATGGATTACCACCAGGATATGCCCGGATATATTTCAAATATTGCAAAATGGTTAAATGAGGGAATTGAGCATCCGTGCAGTTTTTCGGATGCTTATCTAAATTTTGAGACCTGGGCAGGCCATGTATCACAGCTATCTTGAGGGAGGCAGGTGGCTCTTCCTCTCCAGAGGACCATGGATGAAGTCAGGGAATTAAAAAACTGGATGCCGGAGAAAAAACTCATTATTGCTTTTGATAAGAGCAACAGCGTTTATGAATACTGAAAGGTAGAAAGGAAAGCCGGAGAGCCTAGATTGAAAAACTTTTTTTAAAATTTTGAATTTTAGCAAATGTTTTCCTTAAATCAAAATAGAGATCATGGTAGACTTCATATAATTTATCGTATATCTCAGTATTTCTTTCATCCGGAGTATAAATATTTTCTATTTTTAGAAATCTTTTAGAGGCTTCTTCAATTGAACCATAGATCCCCAGCGAAACAGCACCAAGCATACACATGCCAAGGGAAGGCCCTTCCTCAGTGGACATCTTAATGATCCTTGAATTAAAAATATCTGAAAACATCTGGCACCAGATCTTGTTTTTTGCACCTCCGCCTGAAATAATGATTTCCTCTATTTTGAATCCCTCTTTTTTTACAACTTCGATGCAATCTCTCTGTGAAAAAGCCACTCCCTCCATTATGGATCTCAGGATATATCTTTTATCATGCTGCAGATTTAAACCAAATAGGACTCCCTGTGCATCAGGGTCCGCATGCGGAGCTCTTTCTCCTGCAAGATAAGGCAGGAAGATCAGGCCATTTGAACCGGGAAGTATTCCAGATATCTCAGAATCAAGGATTTTGAATTTATTAGAATCTACATATTTTTTAAAATCAAGGTGTTTTATATTCTTGGCCACCTTTTTTTCTGTGCTTTTCAGGTCCAGGCCTAAATTATTTAATCCCCACATCAGGGATGCCGATGATGACAGTGTTACACCTAAAGAGTAATATTTTCCATCAGGATAACGGAACATATCCAGAATTCCTTTACTCTTATAATAATTTGAATGATACACCAAAAAAACACCGCCTGTCCCAAGTATTACAAGAGCCTGCCCATCCCTGTATACACCATTTCCAAGCATTTCTCCTGAAGTGTCTGTAGCTCCTGTAAGTATTGGCAGACCCTCAGGCAGGCCGGTCTCAAAAGATGCTTTTTTAGATATTTTTGCTGAGAATTTGTCCGAAGGCTCGACTTCTGGAAGAATCAAGGGATCCAGTTTTAACCTGTCCATAAGCTCTGTTGACCATCTATAATTTTTAACATCGTAACATAATGTTGTGGCAGCATCAGAGGGATCTGTGCTTAATTTTCCAGATAATTTCAATTTTATATAATCCTTTGAAAGGCAGATCCAGGCTAGCTTCTTAAAATTTTCAGGTTCATTATTTCTCAGCCACAAGATCTTCGTCAGGCTAAATGAGGTGGTCACATTATTTGAGGTCAACTTGAGTATCTCTTTTTCACCTATAATTTCCTTAAGTTCCCTGCATTCATCGATAGTCCTCTGATCATTCCATAATGGTGCCGGCCTGATAACCTTATATTCTTTATCTAAAAATACAGTAGAATGCGCCTGGCCCGAAACACCGAGAGAAATAATATCATCTGGATTTATGGCACTAAAATCTAAAATATCTCTTACTGCTTTTACAGAGCTATTGAACCAGGTTTCAGGTTTTTGCTCGGTCCACCCCGGATGGGGAGAATCTATGCCGTACTTTACTTCGGAAGTGCCGATGACCTTCCCTTTAGTATTTGCCAGAAGGGCTTTTATACTGGAAGTGCCGACACATAGGCCCATTAAATAATTCAATGATTTCCCTTCTTCCAAAAGGGTAATAATTTATAAATAACTATAGTGATTGAAAACAGTAATGTCAATTTGGTTATTGATACCACTGCCAAAATCATAAAACCATATAACAGGCAATATCAGGGTAGTTGCTTAAAACATTTACATTGTTAAAATAGTGAGTGGCATCTCTACTGAAGTGATTTTTAAAGTTGTGGCAGATCAATGGACCTGATTTAAATATATAATTCTAACCGGAAATATGGAAAAATTAAAAATATCACCTCCTGCTTCCATGGGATTGATCCTGGGCTATAGATGCAATATATCATGTAAATACTGCATTTATGCCTGTTCACCCAAATGGAAAAGAGACTGGATCGATACTGGAGATGCAGGGATCTTACTTTCAGAGCTCTCCCGGGCCTTTAAAGAAATAAAGTCTCCCGGCCGGAAAAATATTAGTTTTAACCACGGCCTCCATTTCACCGGAGGTGAGCCATTTTTAAATTATGGGCTTTTGCTAAAACTAACCAGGATGGCACATAAATCCAATATACCCATGCCTTTTGTAGAGACAAACTGTTTTTGGGCCAGGGACGGCGGGACCGCGGAAAGAAAACTCCTGGCCCTTAAAGAAGCCGGCTTAGCCGGGATCCTTTTAAGTGTCAATCCATTTAATATTGAAAACATTGCTTTTGATAGGATCGAAAAGGCTTATGCTGCAGGACTCAAAATATTTGGAGACAATACTATTGTTTACCAGGAATTTTATTTTGATTATTTTAAATCTATAGGGCTTAAAGGCAAGCTGCCCTTTGGCGCTTTCCTCAAAAAAATAAGTCTTCAAGATTTTTCGAATTCCATAGAACTCCTGCCCATGGGTAGAACAGCATATCTATTAGAAAAATTATTCACAAAATATCAGGCTGAAGATTTTTTCGGACAGAACTGTTTGCCGGAATTATCCAGGAACTGGCATATTCATATTGATAACTATTGTAATTATATTCCAGGATTCTGTGCAGGCATCACACTTGGAGATGCCCGTGAATTATCAAAAATGTATAAAGAAGGTATCGATCTGGGAAAGCGCCCGGTTATAAGTGCACTGCTTTCAGATATAGGGCAGCTGTACGATCTTGCTGTGGAAAATAGATATAAACCGCTTGGGCCAGGTTATATTTCCAAATGCCATCTTTGTGTGGACATAAGGAAGCACCTGGTAGAAAATGGATCCGGGTTTGAAGAATTAAAACCTAAACAATATTATAAACACTTGCTGGACCATTAATATCCCATCCCCTGGTTTCCATCAATATTGGGTTTTCATATATTCCTTATCGCAGTACCGCCTCTGCCGGTTTGATTTAAAACGGGATATCTGGTATGGTAAAACAAGCCTTTGAATAAATGAACAATTATAGAAGTTGTTTATTTTTTTTTTGGGCGCTATTAGAAAATCATTAAATCATTTTTGGAGTTGATTAAGAGTGAGCGGTATAGCAGGAATTGTAAATTTAAACGGCAGCAAAAAAAATAAGGAAAAAATTAATATTCTCCTGGATAAAATATCTCATAGGGGAGAAAGAAGAGAG
>SDBU01001024.1_pt1 | contig 41083 bp, 69 predicted proteins | sample 2277071 | NCBI WGS metagenome assembly SDBU01 (sample SAMN10397929, study PRJNA504765) | marine sediment metagenome | isolation source: marine sediment core GS08_GC12, 126 cmbsf | place: Arctic Ocean: Gakkel Ridge, Loki's castle | collected 2008 | reverse complement strand
CCCCCCCCCCCCCCCCCCCAGTGGGGTGAGCCAAAAGAACATATTTTTATAATTAACGAATTCAATATTATTCTCATTTTATTCTCCTTTACCATATTATTAAACGATAGTTTTGAATACCTTTCTCACCTCTTAACCATACATCGTCCATCATAATGAAATCCATTGTTATTTCATCGCTTGCCAACAGTTTGCCTTTTGTATAATTCCCACCCCACGACCATTCAATATAATTCGTGCTGTCATTTAAAAGCACAACAGTCATTGAGTAGAATCCAAAATCAAGTTCCTGATAATACGTTGTCAACGTCGTCAATGACTGGTCTTGATAATATCCTGTCGTGCTTCCCGATATTGTTCCCGCGTTCTTCCCGGCGCTAACGCGCGGCGGAACTGCGCTTACGATATTGATAGTGTGAACGCATATTAAAATCGCAATTGCCATTGCGAAGGCATGTCTTGTTTTGATTTTCATTACTTCCTCCTTTTTGATTCCTGCGCCGCCGAACAACGACGGCGCGTCATTCTGGTTATTTTATGCTTGCTTCTGCTTCCTTGATCAATCTCTTGATCTTATTCTTTTTGAATAAGTTCTTTTCTGCTTCAAGTTCCTTTTTCAGCCCTTCGATTTCTGCCTTGACCTTTTCAACATCAACTTCTTCCTTTTTTTCTTCGGCAGGCGGCGGAGTTTTTTCTTTTTCCGCTTTGTCAATGATTTTGCTTTTAATCAACGTCGCTTCGAGTTTGCCGTCTTTGACAATAACTTCATCGCCTTTTTTATACGGTTTCTTCTCAATCGTTACGTTGATTTTACAAACCAGTTTATCAGCCATTCCCTTTCCTCCTTTACTCACTTGCGACATCACGCTTATAGACAGGTGCGCGCATGTGAACCTTATAATCCCTTGTCCCGTCGGGATCTGACGCGAAATCAATCGTGTCGTAATCTTCGTCTGCCTTGTCTGCTGGATCAGTAACCAGATCGTCTTCAATAACTCCGAAAACGTCAGTTGTTGCATTAATATTAACAGTCAGTCCCAACTTCGCGCCTATTCCAACATCAATCGAAACGTAGTCGCTCTGTGATGAACCTGCTCCTGCAATCGTAGTCGCTCCATACGTTATCGTGCTTACAAGCAAGTAAGCATAATTTGAATAAGCAACTGTCTGCGACGCGACAATTACTTCGGTTCTTTTAATCCCGTTTGAATCTATCCCACTAATTGTAAGTTCCGATCCTGTTATTGCCGTCGCTGTCGCGATAGCAGAACTCAAAGTTACTGAAACAGTTCTCGCGCAATCCGCCTGCGAAGCGAAATCTACTGTCAATAACTGTGTTACACCTGCAACAAGCGACTGCGTTGTTACCTGAACATTGTCCCATATCAGATTCGGATCTGCCGCAAGTGGTTCTTCCCACGTTACCGTTACTGTATCATAAAGCGCGTTCTGCGGATACAAGTATCTGTAAAGATCAATCTGCTTTGCCGCTGAATGGCTTGCAGGTGCAAACATTGCAAGCATTACAAACATCAGCATTAAAATCGTGAACATTCCAACCATTTTCTTAAACATCGATTCAATCCTCCTTTTTAATACAAGGTGCGGAGGAAGCAAACCTTGTCTGCAAGGGGGATCGCAGACAGCAAAAAAGCCCGCACCCGTATTGTATTTATTTAAACAATTGCGGCGTCGATTAAATAACCTGCGCCTGCGGCAACAAGTTTTTCATCGGTCGTTTCAATTACTTCGATCACTTCACTTCTTAACTTATTTTCACGCCATGAACGTACGACTGGCTTCTGCGACATAAACGTTTTGCCAAGCGTGATCTTTTTCAGACCAGCATTCTTCTCGACGAAGCAAAGAAGTGCCTTCTTCGTCTGTAAATAATCTAAACTGGACGACTGCCCTTCTGTTGACTGTTCTTCCAGTCCGCCTGCAACGATAACCCTTTCAAGACCAAGAATCTGCGCAACAAGGTCTTCCGTCAGGATTCCCTTCATTGAATACTTTATCCTTTCAAGCAACTGCGGGTGTTCTCTTAACACGTCCCATACATCTTCCGTAACGCAAAGGGTGTTCGGCTTTTTGCCGATTGCCTTCTTGATCGTCGATCTTCCAGTTACGATGTTGCCTATCGGATCGGAATCAACCGAATTACTCCACTGGTCAGTTCCCGTCAAGGTTGTATTGTTTGTTATAATCGAAGTGCTGAACACTATTTCAAGAACCCTTGCTTCCCTGTCAAGCGCCAGCATGTCGGTTACAACTTCCGTGGTGTCAATTCGAAGATTCAACGGTTTATCAGCGTTCCTTTTCTCTTTGTCGCTGATTAAATCATGCAACCCGTAATCTTCGCACTCATACGATGGGAAAGTTACTGTCCAGTCAATCTTTTTCGTCGGTGTCTTATCAGCAACCTTCGTCGCATTCCTTCTGAACCGTTCTTTTCCATACAGCGTGTATTTGTCCGAATCCTTCTGGACTTTTACAATTGGAAACAACGATTCGCCAACGAACCCTTCGTTGTGATATGCGAATGAAACATTACTCAACAGTTTATCAACATGAACTTCATTATACTGTGGCATTTCAAATCCTCCCTTAAATTATTTTTACATCAACAACTTTACGCTTCACTTGCATGGGAATGCGCGCCAACTGTAACGATACCTTCAATGATGTCATTTGTCGCGCCTGCGGCGTCAAGTGCTACCGCAATGATGTATTCATCTGCGGCGTCGGCTACTTCAAGAGTGCCAAGTCCGCCGTCGTCTGCGACAAGCCCTTCGCCTTCGTCGCACGTTTCTGCCATTTTCAACTTTGACGTTCCTGCTATGCAAACACGTCCCATTGCATTTGTTGCTTCGACGATATTCTGCAATATTCCAATCGGACGCGTTGAGGCGTTGGAGGGTGTTGCAAGTTTCCCGTCCCCGTCAAGTCCAACAACTGTATACCTGAACGCCGCGTTGTCGGCTTTCATTGCCGCCGCCAGCGTTGCACCTGTTTTCACACTGATTACAATACTATTTTTCGCCTGACTCATTTTAAAGTCCTCCCTTTATTGTATTTTGATCATGCTTACTTCTTGATCCGCGTTGATGTAGAAGCACCTTTTCCAGAAGTATCGCCTTCTTCTTCTGATTCCGCCATATATTCCTCATACAGTTCAGGTTCGGCTTCCCCGACCGCTTTTACTGCTTCGGAATACGACAGGTCTTTATTGTCCTTCTGTAATTCTTTGACCTTCTTTTCGAACTCTGCAAACTTTGTATCTTCTTCCTGACTTCCACCCTTGCCTTCTGTTCCCTTTTCAGCAAAGTCAACCTGCTTAACGTTCTTTTCAAGCATTTTGCGCATTACATCAAGGACTGGCACATCAACTTCTTTGCCCTTTTCGCCGAACTTGATTATTTTATTCTCGCCGTATGACATGGCAAGCACCCTGATGTCGTCTTCCTGTGCAGGAAGCAGTTTGCCGCTTTCCTTGAACTCTTTAATCAATGCGTCAACGTCTTCCTTGAACTTCGCTGTCGCGTCTGCCTTCTGCTTTTCTTCAAACTTCGTTTCCTTTTCCTTCTGTTCGTCTTCCTTCTTTTTCTGCTCCACCTGCTTTTCGTCAAACTCCACGCGATCCTTTTTTAACTGATCTTCTTTTGCGTTCAGTTCTTTTTCTGTTAATGACATTTCTTCGTCCTCCTTTTTAATTTTTAAATCCTGTATTTCCAACTCGCTGTGATCGAGTTGCTTTTGTAGTTCGTGATTCAATCCTTGCAACTTCTCAACATCTGTTTCTTCAAAGTTCCCTGCTAATACAAATCTTTTTTCGCTCCCATATCCTCCTTCTTTTTCCTGTTTAGTATACGAAGAAGAAACTCCTTCGCTGTTATTATAAAGACCGAAATGGAAGGACGATATTTCTTTCAGTTCCTTACCGTCAACCTTAATGATTGTCCCTTCCCTTGATCCGTCGGTCATTATCGTTATGCTCACATCTTTTTCAAGTGCGAAATTAAGAACTTCTTCCGTTTCTTCTGAATCATACTGCGCAACGATGTCATTTAATCCCTTTAATGAAGGTGCTTCCGCTCCAAGTAATGCGATTGCTTTAACTGCGCGCTTCCCTGACTGCATGAAGTTCGGATATAATTCCATGCTACGCTTGCGCCATGAATTATGATTGATCGCATTAACCAGTTTATTCGGTATATCAACAACGTCAGCGACGAGTTTTTCGCCTTTAATATAGAACTTTTCAGCCCAACCAAGCGCAGGCAGTCCTTTCGTATCTTTTTTATGACCAATTTTTATCGGCGCATGATGTTCCCCGTTTTCTGCCAATTCATTTGAAAAATCTTTTATTTCCTTTAAATCGTCCATTGATATATTAACAACCGTCCCATTCGAAGCAGTATGTTTTCCAGTTGAAAATATTTCCATACCTTTGACTGATCCGAACAGCACTTCGTTGTCTTCCATGAACTTCGCCCACTTGCCAGATATTGCCTTTTGGAATCCTGCTTTCTTAACAGCAGTCCATGCGGCGGCAGAAGCAGAAGCGTCGTCCTTCGATGTCTTGAAGTCGTCATTGAACGCTTTCATAAACACTTGCTGTGCAAGCAACGGTAATACTTCTTTAATTTCTTTCGGCAATCCCATAACTGTTGCGTATGGCATGTTAATCCTCCCTGTTATTCTGACTTAAAATGTGGACAAGTCGGCGTCAGCCCGCATACTTCATTATGAATACAAGCATTACAACTGTCTGGCTTACCAGATTGCGGCGGGGTCTTTTTTCTTTTTTTATACTTCTTCTTCTTAATAGGCATTTTGTTTTCCTCCGTCTTTGGCGTTTCTTTTGCTTTCTTTTTACTCCCCAGCGGATTACCTTCGGCTTCTCTTGCCGCCTTCCTTGCAAATTCCCCTCATTTTTGCTTCCTCCTTTTCGTTTCCCTGAATCAATCCCTTTTCCTTCGGATATTCCGTCATGCAGATCAAGCATACATACTTGTCCTTCGAGGGAATAAATTCTGCATTGCCTTTGCAACCACATATAATTGAATCAGCGTATTTTTGAGCCATTAATTCGCCTCGAAGAAATAACAACCGATCATTTCGACATCGAATTGATTCATCGGAATTTTATAATCCTTTAACTTTCCCTTCGCCTTGCACCGATCGGAACGAATGCACTTCACGCATTCAACGTCTTTCAATAATGCGAATCCTTTAATTACCGTCGGGTTTATGTCTAAAGTATCAACCATTTATTCAAATCCCTTATCTGGCTCGACCTTTAGATCCTTACCGCTTGCGGATTTTACGGTCGTTGGTTTGTCAGACACTTCGTATTTTTCTTCTTTTAACACTGCAACGGTAATGCACCGACAGTTATACCCGTTCGCTGGTTGCCATATATCCCATATCGGATCGTCCTTCGGATATATCCTTCCGTCCATGTCTGCATGAGTTAATCGTGTTCTGGAATCAAGTATTGCGCTGTATTGTAATGCAGGGACTTCGTCGCCCAACTCCCTGAACTCCGACATACGCCCTTCGTTATATGCGTCATTAACGTTTGTCCGAACGATTGTTTCGATCCGCGCAGGCGTATGAACTCGAAGAACTCCGTCTTTGTCAGGTTTTAGAACGCCAGTTTCAAGATACTTGTCCATGTCCTGCTCGATCAGGTGGACTGTTTCCTTCAACGTCTTGCCTGTTTTCCTTGAATTGTATATCCTATTCTTCGTCGATTTCAGTATATCATCACGCATTCCGCCAGTAATCGCAAACGCCATGCTGTCAAGTTCCTTCAACATCGCATTCGGCGGGATTCCAGTTAATTCAAGGTCTGCCGCGGCGAACATTTGCTTGCCCTTGTTTACTTCCTGCCGCGCGTGAACCCTGCCTGTCGTATATACCAATTGCATTGCTTCCCGCAATACCTTACGCATTTCAACCAAGAACCGCACTGATAGTTTTTCGATTTCCCGAACATTAGTGTTCTTATTGATTAAATCCTTCCGTTGTATTTGTAATTCAACGTCGTCAACCTGCTTGCGGACAATCGCAGACAAGTCCTTTGTCGCTTTTTCCTGTGTGTCTTCAATGGTATTGATTACTTCAACGAAATCGACACGCTCCTCGAAGACAGTAAACTTCCTGCGCAACTTCTTCTGTTCTGCGAACTCTTTCGTTGGCGGAAGGTCTTCTTCGGGAGTTGGAACTGCGCCCGTGTTAGCAGGCGGTTGCGGGGAAGCATTTTCATCTATTATTTTTGACGCTTCTTCAATCGCCTGCTTCTCACGATCCGTTAATTCGCGGTCTGCAAATCCAAGCAAGTCGCGGACATGGTTTTCATCGTCAATGGTTACTATCTTAACAATCCCGTCTTTCACTGCTTTAATGTATAGTTCGACTTGCTTTTGCTTGTCTTCCTCGACAATGCTTTTCATTGCCATTTTAGGATAATTTTCAACGTTCGGATAATTGTAATCAACTAACTGCCGAATGACTTGTTCGTTGACAACTTCTTCAAGAACCTTCTGCAACATGACAACGTAAAACACTAATATATTGAAATGCACTTTGCCAAGCGAATAACTTCCTACGTCCCCTTGTTCCGAAGTAAGCGTTTGTCCAAGTATTGCCTTGCTTATTTCGGAGTTATGGAAGTTGACTGCCTTTAAAAACCCTGCGTCCCCCCTGCGCTTTGCTTCAAGCAGTTCGATTGCAAATTCTTCTGGTATCACAATCCCTGTCTGCGTCTGGATTGATTGAATCACGTCCTTAACTTCGTCCTGCTCCTTCTTTGTCGCTCCGCGGGGATACTTCGCAACCGCAGTCGGAACTCCCCACTTGTTTAAGTGTATATTCCAGAACTTAATGATGTTATCTTTCGACCACCAGTGGCGATATACTGCGCGCAACACTAATTCGCCGAATATGTTTTCGTATTTCTTCCAGAAGGTATGTATGATAAACTTGTCGACAGGGTAATCTTCTTTTCCATAATCTTCGCCAAGCCCGATATTTGATATGCCAATCACGTTCCCGTAATCGTCAGTGTTAAGGTTGTATTCCGCAGGGTTCTTATCTTTGATTGATTCCAGCCCGATCTTGCCAGCATATTTCCCTGACTTAATCAGGACGAAGTTCTTTTCTGATAAACTCCAGCCGTTTTCAAGCCCGTTCAGGATCCCCATAAGGTCGCTGTAAAAACTTCCCTTCAATACTTCGTCAATATTATGAACAACGAAGTCGCGTATCTCAACGTCGCGGGATTCATCGCTTCCAGCATTGAACTCCCAACCAGAAGACAACGTTGACATCTTCAATGTATTCATACACCCACGGACGTGCGCGTCTGACATCATCTTCTTGATAATTTTATAACCCTTTTTCATTATCATTTCGTCAGGGTTATATGGCGATAGTTTCCAATGTTTATAAAGATTATCCGTTTCGTTGATTGCGATTTCTCGCATTTCTGGTTTCGGACTTATGAGGTTTGCAATGTCTTTAATTGCCATGTTTTGCTCCTTACAATATTGACATGGTAGCCACGTTGTTCTGCATTAAGCCGCCACTGACTGACCGTAATTAATGAATCCTTCGAAGAACCGTCCCGTCCTGATCCGTAAGTTGCTGAATAAATCATATTGTTCCCCTAACGCTTCGGCTGAACCAATGTTGACGCGACTGTCTTTGTGCGTCTTGATTTGATCCATTGTGCTTTGACGATCCTCTTTCGTCCCGTGCTTGCGCAGGTGCGTATACATCGCATACCGCATTGCGTCCATGCAGTGATCCATTACTTGAACAGGGTAGTCAAGCACGTTGCCGTTCTTGTCGACCATGCGATGATAACCGCTTATTTCCTTTTCAAGATTAGCACCGCAGATATGCAACTGGTATCGCAAGCACCTGTCGATTCCCATAAGCACGTCTTTGTCAGCAGGGTGGACGTTGAATCCTGCGTCGTATATTTCCTGTATTCTGTCTGGTTCGGAATTGTCGGCGTATATCGGAAGATGTCTTTTCTTTGGCGGAATCAGTTCTTTCAACTTCAATATCAAATCGCTATTGACGAATATCCTGTCGGTCTTGCTTTTCTTCATTTCGTATACTTCTTCGGCGATGTATGGGATATTGTCCTTCATCTTGACATGGACAAGCGCTGTTGCATGGACTGATCCGAAGTCCAGTCCGTAAAATTCATCGTCTGGAACTATCTTGTCGAACGTTTCCCTGTCAACAGCAACGTAATTGGTATAGATAATGTTTTCAAGAACTCCCCATTCGCCGAGCGCATAGATCCGATACATATTATAATCGACGTCCTTCAATCTTTCCAAATAATCAGTATATTCATCGTCAATAAACGGGTTATCATTGTATGTTGATTGAATAAGCGTTACTTCGGGATCGTCCAGAAGGTTTTTTGCAATCCAGTGGTTCTTGTCGATGGGATTGAATGACAAATATATGTTCCTGCTGTATATGTTATCCTTTGGCTTCGCCCTTAATCTTAACCGTGCTATACGGTAATCGCGAAGCGTATCTTCGGTCGCTTCTTCGTGCCATATATCCGTAAACTCCGCTGACTTGATCTTATCAACATCGTCAAGGGATTTGAAATAAATATGATTCTCTTTGACTACCTTCCCGTTCTTACGTTCGATCCATGTTAGTTTGTGGTCTGATTTGTTGTGTTCACAAAACTCATAATATCCGTATTCTTGCAGGAGGAATACAACCAGTTTGTAAGCAGACATCTTTAAGGCAGGCATTGTTTTTCTGGTAACGAGTATTTCGCGTCCATTACCGTTTATAAACTTCTCAACAACCAACTGTGCAATTGAATATGATTTTGTTGAATAAGCAGATCCCTTATTCAATGCGACAAGGGTTTTACAGTTTCGGTTTTTAGTGTAAACGGGAGTTACAAAAACCTTACGTTGATTTTTTGTTCTTCCCGTTACCTTTGCGCTTTCCGTTCCCCTTGTTATTAGTCCGTCCATTGTTGCCCGTTTTGCCATTTTTCCCCTTTAATTCAACAAACACTATTTGCGGAAATTCTTTGTCTGCGGTTATGTTATGGTTTTCTGTCGGTTTGCCAACTACCATTGAAAGTAGATATTCAAGCGACTTGCCATCAGGTGGTTCTTGATATACAATCGTTCCCATCTTCGTTTGCTTCTCGACTGTAACGCCAAGCGCTAATTGCATTTTTGCTTCGACAAGATCTTGCCATTGTTTCAGGATTGTATTCTTCATCTTTGACAGCGCCTTGCCTTCTGCGATCCTGCGCAGGCGTGTCTTCTTATTCGGAGTGCCTTTTTGTCTGCCGCCTTTTTTGGAGTGTCCTTTTGGCGCGCCCATTGAACTCCCTTTTACTTTTTTTAGTTAAATAGTTATTCCCCCGCGGAAGCGTGTGCCACTACTTATATACCGCTTTATACGCATGTATGAAGCAAAGATAATGCTTTTTATTGACGACAAAAGAAAAGTTATTGCTTCTGAAAGTTTAGTCAGAGGTCTGGAAGGAATTGCTTTTGATTGGAATGCCAGAATAGACAGTTAAATACACACAACAGTATGTTAAAGCAGTTATTAAATGCCTTTTATGATTGTTTATACAACAATTATAATCCCCCCTTACCCCCCTTTAACAAAACGTTCTGCGCATGCCTTTTCATATTTTGTTTCTTCTGCCGCCTTGATTATTGCTTCTTCGAGTTGAAGCCCTTCTTCGATGTGCTTTGTTATATGACCGAAAAAGTAATCAGCCCACCCCGATTTCTTTTTTTGTAGTTTATTAAACATCTGAACCGCCTTTAATAATTCAATCGCCTGATTATAAATTGATATTTTATTCCTACAATGCTTCACGCGTTTTTCGCATTCTTCTTTGCTGATAACCACTATATTTTTGCCACTAATTGAATCCTGCCAGTAATTACGAAAATCTTCACTCCCCTTTACTTTCTTACTAATATCTTTAATCAGGTTCTTATACTTCATTCCTGCCCTCCTTGCATTTTAGATCAAATGTTTCTGCGCTTACCATTCCAGTGCAACGACACTTTGAGCATTGAATGTCGATTGAATATCCATTAAGCATTGCTTTTTTCTTCTCTTTTGATATTCGATAACCGAAAACGTTGTTGCAATATAGACATCGCAACGTATGCCACCCATTCTTATTCTTCATTTATATTGCCTCCCGCGGTGGTCTTGTCAGTAATTCATCGGCAAGTTCTTTTATCCGCGCCTTCTGCCTTGCTTCAATCATTTCAAGCCCTTTGACCTGTAACTTTAAATCTCTTACTTCCCTGTTCTCATGGGAAAAGCAAACTTCCTTGATGGTGCATTTATCTCTTGCAATTGATTCTATATCCAGAATGACTTTCTTCAAGTCCTGATCACTCCATACATCGATTTCATAGATTAGTTTACTCATTTCAGCCCTCCCGTTCTTGTTTTATAGTTTTTACTTAAACTACTCTATACTACTTTAACCTATACTACTCTGGTTAGTAGTGGTAATGAACCATTACCGAACCGCTACCATACCGCTACCTAACCAGTGTGGTAGTTTTACCTTCCAATCTCGATTTCAACAATCCCTTCCCCATTCGTTTCACTCACTGAAATAATCTTGCCAAGAACCTTCTTTTGTCCAGTATCAGTAAACGTTTGAATTAGTTCGTCCCCGATCATATTGTCTTTCCCTCTTAACGTGCCGACTTGTAGTCCAGTTATCCAGTTCCAATCGCAGATAATCATAAAGTCCTTACTGGAAGGAAGTGCGTCCTGATGAACCCGAACCGTGCCGCAAACAGGCAGATTTTTACCGAATGCCTCGATCCACTTCCTTGTCAGTTTACTGCTCATTTTACATATTATATTGAACCGCCGTAAACGCTGTCGTTCCTCGCGCGAAGGTTTGCCCTCAACACCAAATGCCTTCCTGATCCGACGATTCATTGTTCTGGTCATATTCCATACCTTCAATTGCTTAATCATCATTCCCCTTTTCATAACTTAACCATGCTGTTTTCAAATATCCTTTGCGCACGTCGTTCCAGTGTCGTGCCGATCTGACGATAAGTTGCACCGCCCTTTTGCATACTCCGAATTGAAAGCACCCTGTAAATCCTTTTTGTCTTGATATTATTCTTGATCAACCGTCTTACCCCGATGTCCATTATTCCCCTCCTATCAGCCCGCAGTGCGCGGGGATTTTAAACACATCTTCACTTACCTTATTATCCGAATTATCATAATATTTTCTTACAGCATAATGCTCCTTTACCCAACACCCGCAGTTTTCGCCGTCGCATTCTATAATATCATTAAATCTTTTCTCGTCTGACCTGAATGTTTCAATTTTTTCACTTGATCCCCTTGAAACAATAGTTCCCGTAATCATTGCCGCCTTATACTTCGGACAAATCTTGTCAGCCATTATATTTTCCCTCCTCCCACCTCGCAAGTAATTCCTTCAATATACATTTTACTCTTTCCCTTGCTTCCTCTTTGGTTGCAAAGTATTCTTTTTCATGTTGTGCCCTGCCATATTCATAACCAATATCAGTATCATTTTCAACCAGATAACCATTCTTTATTTCTTTAATCCCGATGTCCATGCTTACTTCATTCATTATTCCCTCCCTTTTAAAGTTTTAAAGCCCACAACAGAACTGCGCCTGCCATGATCCCGATTGCGATAACAATAACATCGATCCAACCGTAATCCTTCATTTCTTACCTCCACTATTTAAAAACTATGGACAATACCTGATAAATCCGCGCACCCATTACCGTCCACAAAATACCAAGTGCTATTAACTGTATTATATTAACTTTAATTTCCTTCATTTCTTTGCTCCACTCTTTATTGCATAAGCAATCTTCCGTCGACGAAACTCTTTATTAAGTGGCTTCGTAAGTGCCTGTATATATTCAAGTGCATTGTTGTCGAGATATAATAAATGTATATTCTCAATTACTGCTTCGGCAAACTTCTGCCCTGCTCTTGACACTCTTGTATTACTGCTGATTTTCACTTCCCCAACTCCTTTCCGTTATAATTTATAATCTTTTAGTTGACCATCAATCCACGATTTTAATACCATTCTTTCAAACTTCGTCCAATATTTAAAAGATAGGATTCTTCTTCCCACCTCTTTAATTTTTAGTTCCCCTCTTATTTCAGATACACATTCTGATTTTAACATTATTGCCATTTTCTTAAACCCAAATAAATCCATTTTTTCCACCCAGTAATTCCTTTCAAATTCTATTTTAGTAGATATTCTCAACAACTTGCAAGTAATCTTTGTTTTAAATTTTATATGAAAAGAAAAGGTTATATCAAGTTCCGCCCTGATGTCCCCGTCCGCCCAGATGTCCCCGTCCGCCCTGATGTACCCGTCCGCCCTGATGTACCCGTCCGCCCTGATGTCCGTTTCTTTTCTAACTACAATACATTTTGCCTCTACTTTACCGCTAATTTCTACTTTCCCCAACCCACCTTCAAAAATCAACTTACCATCAAACTTTAAATCGCCCTCAATCTTTTTCTGTTTGATAACTTTTTCTTTCATCTTTCCTCCTCCTATCTGTCATTATTTTAATCCATAAAACAATGAAACAAACTCAACAAACAACCGACCAATGTTGAGGAAGTTCCGCCGATATGACAATCATATTCACTTTCGTGAACCATGCGAGCAATGGTCGTTTTGGATTTTATTACGACATCTTTTCTTAAACTCGCGATATAACCAAGTTGTTTTTCGTCCCATTTGACATGCAACCTGAACCCGCTGTCCATTTTCTGCTGAATACTTTTCATTGCCTTGAATATGTCAATGAAAAATTCGTAATTGTCGACCATGTTATTCCTCCTCTTTTTTAATTACTAATCCCGTGATCCAGTTCCATTTATAAATATATTTGAATGTTTTTCCCGCGTTAAAGCAACGATACATTTCATTATATTTATTCCATTCATTTCTTATGATAGATAGAGTTTCAATTATTACTTTTATTATTATAATCAACTTGATTTCGTGTCTTTCTTTTTTATTCATAGTTACCTCTTATGTTATATTTTCGAGCAATGCCCTGATTTCATTAACAATCCAGTCGATCGCGTTATCCCTCGAATAAAACACTTTTTCGACTTCGTCCTGTTTTACATAATACTTTCCGTCCCTGTGTTCCAGTCCGAATCCTGCAATACTGAACTTCTTCATTTTCATTCAATCCTCCCATAACCGATTAACGATACTATCCTTGCAATGTTTTTTGGAAACCATTCTAATTCAATCCCGACATTTTTCATTGTATCAGTAACATTAACGCCATGCGCTTCTGGACATAATATTATTTTTATACTTTCCATTTCCCATGTTGCATTCTCAATATTCCTTTTATGTATTTTTCTTGCTTTTGGTTGCCAGTAAAGACAACAATATAATTGTCTTTCAGTCCAGTTCGGGTGCTTATTTCTCATATTTTCGACGTGTGATTTAATATCAAATTCCGTATAAACGATATACATATCGTTATTGAAATCAAGAATTTCATTTATTAGCAATTGATTTGGAGGACAACCTTTTTTGTTGCCATAATTAGGACAGCCGTTTTTGTGATTATAATAAGGAGTGCAACATAATTTCTGGATTCGCTTTTCATAAACGATACTTGATGATTTTATATGGATATACATTCAGCCCTCCCTTGCGTTTATGTCCTTCCGCCAACGGATAATTAAATGATCGTTGCTTTTGAAATAACGCTTCATTCTGTCCTGCGCGTTCCGTAATCGTTTCTTAAAAATTGAATAACGGATTCCCCTGCGACGTGCTATATCTCGAATGTAAGATTTTCGAACACGCGATGTAAAGTAAACCAACCGAATAACCTCCCATTGTTTATTTGTTAATATTTCCCTTGCAACCCGCCTGATCCGTGCAATCAATTTATATCGTTTCTTCCTATCGCCGACGCTGAATCTACGCCAACGATTATTGTATTCAGTCGTTGACATTACGACAAATGTGTCGTTGTCAGGAAATTCCCGATAAGCATTGTGTTTGCTCATGTTCGTTTCTTTTTCCCCTTAAACATCGGCATTACCTGACGTATCATTTCGCCCTTTTCTAATTTTAACAATCCCTTCGCAATTGCTTTCGTCGGCGTTGGTTCGTTAATCATAATATGGCGGATTTTCACAACTGTTAACTTGAAGATAGGCAATAGAATACTCCCTTCTTATATAATACCCTGCAACCGTCTTCTTTTATTTCATACATCTTACGCCCTTGCTGATCAAGGATCATGAACTTGTTTCCTCACTTGCAATGTCCCCGCCGAACTTGTCCGTGTTTGTATGCTTTATTGTTATTTTCATTGGACAACACCCCACTTCCTGTGTTCCTGAACCTGCTTGATAACTTCCTCGACTGGCGTTGTGATACCAACTCCCTGAACGCCTTTTAATGTCGGCTTCTTTAGCATTAACGTAATAACGTTGTTCGGAAGATTCATTTTCCCCCTATCTTCGAAATTGCATTCACTGAAATTATCGACCATGTCCCCGTTCTGAACAAACTTCCGTCCCTTAACATCATCTAATACATAAAACATTTATACCTCCTTTGAATATTTTTTCATATTATATATTGTTTGATATAACTTCCAGATCCGAATGCAACCAAGTCGATATATTTCGCAACGTAATTCATCGCTAATCTTCTTTGCAAAATTATCGGAAACAGGACTTCGAATACATTCTGCATGATGAACTTCTTGCCCGTATCTACTGTATACTTCGTCCTTTACAAGGAATATCCCAGAACGTTCTGGAACATGCTCAATGCAATTCTTTAACTTTTCAGGCATTGCAAAATAAAGGGTTTTTATTCTTCGATCAGCGTGTCCATGCCGTTTCTTTTTATCCTGAATCAAGTCGTTTTTACTGATCTTTATTTCGATTTCAGTTAAGTAACCTACTTTCGATACTACAAGCATATCGCATTCGTGCATATTGATTCCGTAAGATATATTCGGGACAATTATATTTCTGAAATAATCATAATGACGCGACATTGCAAGCATTATATCAAGTTCCGTCATTGATTCCCTCCTTGAATTTAATAAATTTTTTATATGTTTTCTTATCGCAAGAAACCAATCTGTCGTGCCATTTGTGTTTCTTCGCGAGTATATTCCATGCTTCTGCCATTTCTTCGGCTGAAACATCGCCTTCTAATCCTTGAAGAAAATCTTCAAATTCGATTCTATCGTCTGCGTGCATAATCCCATCGATGATTTCTTCTGCTGATACGTTGTAAGTTCCCATTATTTCCCTCCCTTAAAATAAATATCTTACTATCAGAACCGCACCGCCGACCTTGCAGACAAATTCCGCAATGTTTTCAACTGCCTGCAAATAATTAAACAATTTTTTGATGGGGAAATTCATGCCTGACCTCCTTTTCTTTTTTCTGTTCCAGTGCCATGATGTTGCGCAGTATAACTTTTAAAAACATTTCCTTTATAAACCAGATCGCAAAATATACGATGATAAGATTGAATGCAACAAAACAACCGAAACCGATTTTTGCGATCAATCCTCCCATCGACCAACCTTCTTTTTGATAAGATTTTTTATCTTCTTGATCTGCGCATATTCCCTGCTGTCAATGACGGTAATCTTTACGTCTGGATAATAACGCGCCATGCAGTTAAGTTTGACCTGCGACTTCTTGTCCATATATCCCTTGACTTCGTAATACTCGACTGACCAATCTTTATTTGTAATCTTAAAGTCAGGCAGATACGAAGTAACTCCGCGCTTTTTATTCTTAATGAAATCAAACTTCGGCTTCGGTTCATATATCCATTCTATTATTTCGCCATTCTTCTGCAAGAACTTCAAGAACCGTGCGACATTGCGCTCCATTTTGCTTCTGTAAAACGTATTGCCAAGATCAATCGCCCTGCCTGCATTACTTTTTATCATTGTTTTTACTCCTTATCGGGTGTTTTTTCCTGTAATCTTCCATTAAGCCACGGACAAATTCTTTGTGTTCTGGATTGTTTGATTCGTCAATAAGTTGCTTTCGTTCGGCTTCTTCCTTCTTGCGCGCGGCAGTATATTTCGTTGCCTGCGCGTGCCGCTTGTAATACTGGATCTTCCATTCTGGAAGCGCTTTCATAACAGCACCCTGCAATGACCAACTTAAACTTTTGTTCTTCAATGACTTGACTATCTCACGGGTTGATTGCTTCGCGAGATCCAGAACGTTTGTTCCTGTCTTGCCTGCCGCGTCCTGCAAATACTTAATCAGGTTTGTCGCGTCGCGGACATACTTCTTGTAATATTGCCTGTCCCATTCCTTATCGTCAGCAGGTATTCCGATATACTCCTTAAAGAACAGCATGTATTCTTGCATTATGCTTAATTGTTTTTCCTTCTGCGGACTGGCTGTTTTCTTCTTTTCTGGTTTTCTACTTTTCTGGTCTTCTGGTTTTGCTTCGTATGTATCAATGATCCCTTCGGTATCAATTAACGCGTCCTGTGCTTTATAATCAAATTCTTTGAGTGCAGTCGCGGGAACGAAATCCTTGTCATATTTAAAACTTCCGTCGGGACGTGGCAAAGTTGAAGGCGTTGGCTTCGGTGGTCGCTGATTCTTGTTGAAATTGACAACCCAAAATAATATTTTATCGCTTCCGTGGGGATCTTTGTATATGACAACCCGCCTGATCTTAACCATTCTGCGGAATCCTTCTTTAATATCTTTATGTGTTACGTTGTTTATTTTATTATCGCAATAATAAAATATGCTTCGCTTAAACTCCCTGACCGAATATATCCCAACGCCGATGTCTGTTGCGATATGCCATAGTCCCCTGAAATATTCTATTTCAAAAAAGCTAAGCGTCGTCCAGATAAGTTCGTCTTCATATATTGACTTCCTTGACATTCTGTCCCGCATTATTTCCTCCCTGTTTTATACGAATGATGTTTGCCCGTTCTTGTCCTGCTTAAAATCATTTATTGCGATGATGTAAATATGGTTATTGCTCCGCGGATCAGGATAATTGATAACGCCTTTTATCCTTAAACTTCTCATGTATCTTGAAACGCTTAAACTATAAATCCCGTCGTGTATCAGATGTCGTTCAACTTCCTTTGTGTGTATTCTCAAAATACCATTCGAAGATCTTTCCTTCAATCTTTCAAGCACCTTCTGTTCCCCCTTGTTCAGTTTTGTTTCCATTCAGAACCTCCTTTGCGTTTATACTGTTACCTCCTTCATTTCATTAATTATATAATCAATCTTTTGCATTTTTGCTTTATGCACTTTTTTTTCATTTTCGTCCTTTTCATTTTCGATCTTTTTATTAAGTTCTACTTTCAAATCAATCAATCCATTCTTCTTCTTTATCAGCGCCCGATTGTATGCCTTTGATAAATTAGAACGAAGAACATTCAATTGCTGAATGTCCCATGTTGTATCGTTTATCAACTTAATGATTCTTTTTGCTTCACTGTGCGAATGTGCTTTTTCATGCGCAAGTTCTGTTGCGATGTCGCTGATTTTTAATTTCAGATTTCTGATCTTTTGTTCTTTTTCTTCCTTTGTTTTTAATGTTTCCATTCGTTTTTCAGTTGCTTCCAGTTTCTTTTTCTTATTAAACATTTCTTCCTCCTTTTTAAAATCCCATTTCTTTTAAGAACCTTGACCGAGTATATTCCTCGACCTTCCCATAACTCCTGCGCTCCTTTGCATAAGTGAAGACAACATGATCCATTGCCCGCGTGATCGCAACATACATCAAGCGACGTTCTTCCTCGATATTATCGTATGTCTGATCTATAATCGGGAACTTCCCGTCCTCGCACCCTGCTATAATAACAACAGGATATTCCAGTCCCTTCGCGCAATGAACCGTCATTATATTAACAACATCTTCTTCCTTCTCGATCTTATCGGTTGCTTCGATCTGCGCAATGTTGTCAAGGAAATTTTCCAGATTATGCTTCACATCTGGTTGCGCCTTATAAAATTCTGGAATCTTTTCCGTAAACAATTTATTAATCCGATCGATCTTTGATGTCATTGACTGTTGCGATAACCAATTAATATAGCCATTGTTATTCGTGATACTGTTTGTAATGAAGTTTCCGATAATGTTTTCAATTGGTATTTCGTCGATGTCTTCCCTGATATGCAGTTCGATGTTTTCCCTGCCGAACTTCTTGACATATACATCATACATGCTTCCCTCGCTCATTATCGCTTCGGACTTCAACTGGCGGATCGCGTATGTATCAAGTCCCAAGTGCGGCGATCGAAGGATTCGTTCCATGTTAAAATCGTCGTCGGGGTTTTGCATAACTCGAAGATAAAATATAACATTGCGGATCGCAGGATTCGACCAGAACGTATCCCGTGATATTATCTTATGCGGAATGTTTGTGTTTTCTTGCAGATAATGAGCAATTCGATACGCCTGCTTGTTCGTCCTGCAAAGAATTGCCATGTCCTTATATTTATATCCTTTGACTTCAAAGTTTGTTATCCCGCCAGATATAATATGACATTCGTTTTCGCTGTCTTCGCATGGAGTATAACCGACTGTTTCAGTTTCTCTTTCACGCGTTGGAATCAATTCCTTGTCTGCGCGATTTTTGTTATGCTTGATCAGTTTGTTTGCAACATCGCAGATAGTTGCTTCGCTCCGATAGTTTTCTTCAAGGTTGATTATTTCAAGATCAGGGTGTCGATCCTTATGTCCCAAGATATATTTTATGTCCGTCCCCCTGAACGTATATATATTCTGGTCTGGATCGCCAACCACAAAAGAATTATTAATGGCAAGGGTTAAGCAAAGTCCGTCTTCCAGTTCTGCGATGTCCTGATATTCGTCATAGAATATATATCGGAATCTTCCCTGATAATATGCAAGCGCACGCGGGTTCTTCTTGATGATCTTGACAGCAAGTTCGAGGATCATGTCGTAATCGACAGCACCCCATTCGCGCAATCGTGCCTTGTATGCTTTTTCAACAATGTTATATTCTGCATATTCCTTTATATCTGCGACCTTCTGGTTCTGGTTGTTCTTGATTGAACGATATATCTTATCGAACATCTTGAATGTCAACTTGCTATGTCGGTCAATCAGAATCGAATTAATAACGTCCCGTCGGTCTTCCCCGTCATATATCGTGAAGTTCGGTGCAAGACCAACGCAGGAAGCCCACTGCCGCAATAACCGAAGGCAGAATGAATGCGATGTTCCGATATACATTTGTTTGACCGTGTTTTCTGGAAGGTGTTTCAACAATCGTTTTCGCATTTCCTGCGCCGCCTTACGCGTAAAAGTAATTGCCAGTATCTCTTTTATCGAAACACCGTCTTTCAGGACGCGTCGTATTCGACTAACAAGAACCCGCGTCTTCCCTGTCCCCGCGCCTGCGAGGACAAGGATTTTTTTTGCCTTACTGTCGACTGCCTGCTGTTGCTGTTCGTTTAACTTTACAGTTCCCATTCTTTTGCACCCCTGTTGCCTTCTTCGCCGCCTGCAATACAACCTGCGAGAATCACGTTGTCAATCTCGCCTTCGTCCTTAAACTTACAACAAGCGTCAATCAATGTTCCCCTGTGATCCCTGTCTATTGCTTCGATGTTATCAATCATTAATGCTTTCAATGGCGGATCGTTCTGCTTGATCAGTGCAACCATTATCGCGACGCTGTATACTGCTTGTTCCCCCGTCGACAATGCCTTGAATGGAATAATACCTTTCGGCTTATCCCAACCGAAACGGAAACACGCTTTCCCTGTGATAGGATCTTCCAGTTCAAACGCAAGTTGTTTCTTTTTGTCAATCTTCGCAAGCAGTCCGTTAATGACTTCCGCGAATGGATCAAGGATTGACTTGATAATTTCGCCATAGATCCCGTTCTTACCCGCGACTTCGCCCAACTCCTTAACTGCGTCAAGAACAACTTCGTATTTTGTTCGTTCCAGTTTAACATCTGCAAGCAATCGTTCCGCTTCCTGTGATTTCAGTTTGATTTCAAGACCTTCCCGCGCTTTCATTAAATCCTGCGAATGCGCTGAAACAATATCCTTCAATGCGGAAACGTCGGAAGGCGCGTCGTATTTCTTCAACTGTTCTTGTGATTTCGCAAGTCGTTCGACAGCGGCGGTGTATTTTTCCTGCGCAAGTAGACCTTCCCTTAACACTTCGATCTTCTGTTCCTTTGCTTTAATATCAAGTTTCGATTCCGAAACGTCAGAAGGAATATTGTATTTCTTCAAGCGTTCTTCCAATGCGACAAGTTGTTCTTTTTCTTCAAGATAATGCTCCTTGTTTTTGGCGCACTTATGCCAACCATTTAAGACGTAGGTTTCTTTTTCAAGTTCGTTACTCATTATTTCATGCTGTTCTTTGTGAAACTCCTTTTCTTTGTTTTGTTTTTTAAGTTTTTCGCAATCAATACCAAGCGGGCAGGCGTCAGCATATTTTACCATTGCCTTATGATTAACAACCGCTTCTTCAATTTCTTTTTTTGTTTCTTCACTTTGTTTTATTAATAATTCGTAATCCCTATCAAGATCTGGCGTTTCACTCTTGAAAGTTTCCATAAGAGATTTGACCGTTCCGACCTGATCCATTATGTCATTATATGCTTTGCGATTCGCGTCCGCCTTGTCAATTATTGACTGAATGTCTTTCATCGTTCTTTCGTTGTCTTCAATCTGACTTTGATAATTAACTCCTTCCCCGAACCCTTCCTTGTATTCTGCGATCTCTTTTGCAACCTCGCTGATTTCTTCCGACTTGTTATCGTATGCAGTTCGGTTCGCGTCTTCCTTGTCAATGGTTGTCTGCGCCTTTTTGATTTCTTCTTCGTGCCGCGCGATTTCCCCGCGGATTGTTTTGATACGCTGTCCAGTATCATCTTCGGTCTTCTTGTCATTCACTTCGTCCTCGACGTCCAGAAAACTATTCAACTTCGATCGCGCGTGGTTATGCTTCAACTTCAAGTCGTCAAGCAACTTGCCGACGTTATCCTTGATCGTTAATTCGTCGTCCCATTCCTTGTCGTAATAATCAATCAGTGATTTCATTTCCTTGCGCAGTTCGCCAGTTTTCCCAAGCAGAACTTTATTCAATAACTTGAAGACCGTTTCCTTATCGAATCCCGTCGCCTTGCACTTATCAAAGAAGAAGTTGCGCATTTCAGTTTCAGTCATGTTGTAAAACTCCAACAGATTGAACATAATTGAAAACTGCCCGAACTCTTTTTGGATTCTTGCGTTATAATCCCTCGCGTTCTTTTCCCCCTTCTTCGGGATAACCTTAATGTCTGCCTTAATTTCGCCCTTTTCGTTGCGCCTGAACATTCTTGATATTTCAGTAACATTATTCTTATCCTTAATAAGAATTGAAACGCCGCCTTCGTCCCCTGCGATATGTTGCATTACATCGCGCGGCTGATTGCTGATTGCAGGATCGTGTCCTAACAGCGCAACAGTAACCGCTTTTAACCGTGCGGTCTTGCCTGCACCATTCAACCCGACAAACAAATCCTTACCTGTTAATTCCTGCTCCCCTGTAATCCCCTTGAAATTCTTCAATTTCATTTTAACGATTTGCATTTGCTTCCTCCTTTTTTAATGTTTTGATTTGTTCATTAACAAAATATAGAAATGCTTTATTGTTAAATTTATACCACCAGTTGCGTTTCTTACCGTTTTCAATATCTTCGCGAACAAACTCCGCCCACTTTTCAAGATCATATTTACTGTAATAATCTCGCCAGTCCTGATCTGGTTCAATTTTGCAAAGATAATCTTCAACGACAAGTTTACAAAGCGACATCGCATTCCCCTTTTTATTGTAAGTCGTCAATCTTCTTTATTTCTGCTTCGATCTTGTCCAACTGATTAGTCAATGCTTTCTTGATTTTCTTATCCTTCGTCTTCTTTATCTTTTCAAGGATCATCGTCTGAATGCTGACCAGTTCGTCTTTGTTCATTACGGATCGTTCGTCGTCGGAATATTCTTCCGTCTTTGTTTCTTCGGTTTTCTCATTCCTTGCGTCGCCTTCATCTTTCGCTGTGTCTTCCGCGTCAATAACATCTTCATATTTCGCGTCAGCGGTAACATTAACAATCGAAACATCGTCAATGGTTTCCCCATTTGCCGCACGCTTGCAAACATCGTTTATTTCAGACATTGACATAACATTTTTGACAGCATATACGGTTACTTCTGCGATAGCATTGTCGCCTTCTTTTTTGGTGTCAACGGTTAGCGTTGCGATTGCACCATGTTTTGCCAGACCATTTCTCATTGCCATACTCATTGCTATAACGTCGCCCTTCTTTTGACGCTGAACATAAGTATCAAATACCGCTTGAATTTCAGGGTGCGACAGGTCAACCCATAACCAGACCTGCCCGTCCGTGTCAATGCAATACTTGCGCATTGGTCTTCCTTTTATGTCTTCTTCCTGCGTTTCGCTGTAAATATAACAATGCTTTTTATTGTCCCACGATTTGTTCCTGTAAACAATCTTTTCTGGTGGAGTGTCTTCCGATCCATATACTGCGCAAACAGGAAACCTTTTCATCTTACCAAGAAAGTCCTGAATCATATAAGAACGAAGATCCAGACAAATAGGACTATTCATAATTTGCATAATGCCAAGTGGATTATATCCGAAGATCATCGCTTTTGCGTGCCAGCGCAGAATGTTACCTGTCTTCTTATCTCGCTCGCCGTATGGATTGCCCTGATCAGTTCCGTCAATCACTATTGTTGGAGGATTAAATACTGACAATCCGACACGACTATTCAACTTGATATAACCCTCAACAGTCGGTCGATACGATTTACTGACGCAATAAAGTTCCTTCTTCGCCAGTTCCAACCTTACAATGCACTTCGCGTGCATAAGCGCGCCGTCCGCTGTCCTTCTCAAAAAAACCTTCGTGTCATTCAACTGCACCATTTCCGTCCCCTTGATCGTTAATTCTTTGCTTCCCATTTTAATTCCTCCCCTTTACTGTAACAGTTTTTATGTTATAATCATATAACGTAACGATGTCCCCGTTACCACTTTCAACTTTTACAATGCCGCCGCGAAGTCCCCTGAATGTTCCTTGAACCCAACATTGATCCTTTTTCTCAATAACAACTTCCGCACCCTCAATCATTCCACGCCATTCAGCCCTGTCTTCAACTTCGTTTAATAGTTCGTCCTTTCCTTCCTTCAATTCCAGTTTCCCCTTCAACTTTTCCATTTGCCCTTGCGCCCACATTAATGTAAGCAACAAACCAAAAACAATAACAATCAACACGATTTCCATTTGCTTCCTCCTTTTACTTTTTGTTTTCTGCGTCGTATCTCGCCCAACATTCATCTTTATTTTTGTAATGTGTGCAATCGCAAAAGCGCCCTCCCCAAGTATCACAATCCCAAAGATTTTTTTCGCCCGTTTCGTTTTGCTTCCAGTAAGCAGGACAGCACCACTTGCGCGGTTCTGATTTCGGCGGGAATGGTTTGCCTGCAAGAAAATCATTATAAGACATTCCGCCAATTCCTTCCAGTTCTCTGCCAAGTTTGTATGAAGTCCCCCGTTGAAGAACCCATGTAACATTTTTCCGCTTTTGCCTGCCAACAAAATCTTCCCATTCCAGAACGTAAACCCGCTTTCCAGTTCCTTTACATCTGGAACAAACGACAGCAAGTTTGCCACCTTCTGCCAGTCCTTGATATACTCCCGTTCCCCCGCAACTGTCGCACTTCCCGACCTTCTCGATTTTATGTTTCATCATTTACACCTTACAAGGATAACGTCTTCCCTGATAATCGTTTTCTTCCCGCCTGCATTCTTGCTTGCGATTTCGACCAATTTGTCAACCCTTTCGTTCAGTGCCGCAATCCCGCTTTTCGAGATCCTGAATCCCATGCCATGAACCTTCGCCTTGACTGCCTTTGCGTTTATGAACATTACAGTCCTCCTTTTCATACGTCTTTAACTTGACTTAAAGTGATATTTCGTTCTTCTGACTTTGTAACAGGTCTTGCATTAATTAAACTTTTTTCGCTACCACTAAAAGCAGTATTTGTTGCCCTTGCATATTTTAAAGCAACTTCCTTGCTTTTTGACCTTATATAGCCCAAATCATAACAAGCAGTCATTGAACTATATGTTATTTGATAAATCATATCAAACCCCTTTCAAGAATATTACGATATGTATAGCGAAATATGTAACACCTACTGCCAGAATAACCCTGCCAATCCAAGTTTCGATCCGTTTCCTGCGTTCAATCCTGTATTTCCTTCTTTCTTCTGTGTATGTTGTCGGTTCTAATCCAACCATAACAACCTCCTTTCATGTCCATACAGTGAGCCAGAACCTGCCGATTCTTGCGTTTTAATGCCTGCCTGCGCGTGTTTCTACCTGCAAGCCCGTTTTAATCGCTTATTTTTCGCTTTGTAATATATACATTCTCTTTCTTTATTCTTGTCTATTTTATGTATTCTTAAATCACACAAACTTGTCAATGGAAGTAAATTAAGACAATTCTTGCATTTTACTTTTATTATTCTGAATGCCATTTTATTCCTCCCATAAAAGATCCCTGCTGTGCAGATGGAAAACGCAAGAAATCCTTCCGCGAAGCAGGGGGTTATTGATTTCATTTGATTGATCCTTGCGTTTTTGTTTTTCATATTTTATTCCATTACTTCAAGCAACTTGTCAAAATATTTCGCCTTTAACTTCCCTTGATCCTGCGTTACCGCACCTTGCGTAACATAGAATGCCCTGACTAAACTTTCAACCCGATAATACTTTTCGGCAAGCACCTTGTTCTGATCAGCAATGATTTTTTCTGAAATCAATTTTGCAAGTCCTTCCGTTTCAAAAATCATAACGCGGGTTGTGTTCCGCACATACCAGTTTCCATTCTCTTTCCAAACTTCCCCGATCTGTCTAATCATAACTTCCTCCTTTGTGTTTTCCCCTGCGCCGCCGCCGAAGCGACGACGCGTCCATTGCTTTGTTTATCTTTCCTCTATATTTATGTCTGTTATCAAACCAACTGTTTCAATTGCCCTTGCAAGTTCCAGTTTGACATGACCGACATAACCCAAAGTGTCGCCATTGTATTTTGCAATAATTTTTCTGCGTTGTGCGGGAGTTAAAGCAATCGCAACCGACAAGTCATACATTTTTATTTTTGTCTGATTACTTGCTGTTTCGATAGGTTCGCGCGTCCAACATTCTACCGTGAAAGGATCGGTGCGATCGTCTTTGTGATTAATATAATTAGTTTCATAACCTCTTTCACGCAGTTCCCTTCCCATTTGATTTCTGTCGGAACTGTCTGCGTAATGATAACTTGCGAAGTTTACAATCTTTGTGGCAGGTGTTCCTTCTTTTCCTTTTGCGTTTTCCATTTTCCCCTCCTTGCGTTTATTTTGCTTCCTGAAAAGAAGCATACCATAACACTTATATCTTGTCAAGTAATATCTTTGTAAAAAATGCGTAACAGTAATATTGTCATTTCTTGTCGTCGTCGCTGTTTGCCTTATTCTATGCGTGAATTGTGTCGCATAAAAAAAGCATGGCAATCGTTTCAGAAAATGAGGGGGAATAAAAAATTAAAAATACCACACCAGTTTGGTAATGGTTCGGTAGTGGTTTGATAGCGGTATAACCCAGATAAGAATAGAGTAGTATAGTATAGAGTAGTTTAGTTTAAGTAAAAACAAGAACGCGCTGTTGTTTCGGGATCACAACAGCGCAGTGTTTCCTTTATATATTATTAATTCAACTGATCAACAATATAACGGACGATGTTCTGTGCCTTTTCAGGAGTATACTTTTTGAATAACCTATTTGCTTCTGGCGACAGGTTCTCGCGCGCACCCTTTAAAGCAAGTGCCTGCAACTCCTTCTTTTCAGCGTCAGTCAATATTCCGTCCGCATTCAGTTCCTTATACTTCTTTGCAACTGATCTGCCGACATTGCTGACAGCAACGTTCAGCGCCTTAAAGATTTCATCATCAAGCATGGTGCGTTTGCCGATACGGGTTTTATTGAACTGCGCGGCAAGAAATGCAATTGCCATTGGAGCAATCAACGTCAGACATACATTAACAACAATGTCAGTTAATCCACTTAACAACTTTGCGATTAATCCCTGCATTACGGTTTCCTCCTTTTCCATAGTTTTTTAATTATCAATACAACAACTACTGCGGCAATGAATATCAATATCGCAATCCAGTTCTTCAATATCAATAATGCAATCAGGATCAGCACTAATGCAATAACGTAAAGCCATATTGAATCTTCTGATTCATCGACTGATTCGATAGACGTTACCGTGGTCGTCTTTTCTTCAATGATGTTGCCACCTTTTTTCGTAACAATCTTTTCTTCTTTAATGGTTTTCTTTTCTTCCTTCGGGTTTTCTTTTGCGGATTTTCGATTGTCAATAAGCGTTTTGAAATACGTTTCAAAATCTATATCAACAGCGTCGTCGTCAGTGTCTTTGTTGTTTACTGTGTCCGCTTTTGTATTCTTCGTAACCTTCCCTGTTGCCTTTATGTCGGTTTTCATATACGGCTTACTGCAACCGAAACAACCTTGCAGAAACAAAATGGCAATCAATAGCAATGCGAATTTTTTCATTTATTCCTCCCTTAAAAATGGATTAAAATATCCTGCTATTTTTCTATTACGTTTTATCGGACGTATTTTTATGAAAGCATTATCTCGTATTGCGTCCGCTTCGGTCAAGGTTTTACTTCCTCCGCCACTTGCGCCAATGCTTAACTTATCATTTATACAATATTCAATATGTCCTACCCTTTGTGTCTTATTTATATAATAGCATACAATACATCCTTCCGCAACCTTATTCGTTCTTTTCTTTACAAATAAATCCCATTGACCTTGTGCAGTATAATCTAATCCTCGCCCAATAAATCCATTCATTTTAAGTAATTCCAAAGTAAATCCTGAACAGTCAAACAAAGGACCGGATCCCCCCCATTTGTAAAACTTCCCAACATAACACATAGCATACTTCGTTGTAAGTTTTATTTTATTATAATATTCCAACTGATTTATATTACTGTTTTTTATATCGTAGATATGCTTTATTGCTAACTCTAAAAATTCAATAACTTCGTCAGAATTATGCTCAACACCATTCATATTAACCTCCGATAAGATTAACTAATATCCCACCAACCACCGCTATCAATATTGCAATTAATCCACCGAGATATAACTTGCGGTCAATCTTGTGATTAGATAAATGATTATTCAAATTCGTTTCTATTGTTGCCATTTTTTCAACCATCTCCAACTTAAATTTTTCATCAATCATTATGGTATCTCCGTTCCTGTTGATTTATGGTAACTGATTAAACTTCTCTATCAACTCGGTTTTCATACTTTGGTATTTGTCCATTATTTCTTGTTTCTGTCCGCTTGTGAGATTTACTTCCATGTCATTCAATCCTATTGATACTGTTCCATTCTGATACAAGTTTACAAGCGTTATCATGTGGTTTATTGTTTCACTCATTTCCCCTAATATTGTTTTTATCTCATCATAGTTTACTTCTGCTACCGCTATTCCTGAAACTAAAACCATTGACATAAATAAACTTATTAAAATCCTTTTCATAACCTCCTCCTTTATTCGTATGCTAATGCTTTCCACCCTTCGCCAGTTGTTAAGTTCACTGCCGAAGTTGCTACATATACCTTATAATCATCACTATCAAAATACATACTGCCCTGAGGCATATTTGCCACAGGCGGTGTGGATATGGGATTTAATGTAAGAACACTTTTTATTGTTATTTGGTTTGCATTTCCCTTAAATGCAATGGTAGGTGTATCATCAGTAACATCAAAACCAAAGGTAACGCCACTATCACCATCATCATCTACAAGACATATACGTGGTTCGGTTATCCCATCAAACCAACCCAAGTTTGAATTAGCAGACGCTTCCCCAATTATAAAAACAGGAACATAAATTGCCCCACCTGTCGCCATTTCAAGAAAAAGACATCTTGCGTTTACATCCGTGGCTATGTGCATTATCCTTTGATTGTTGCCCCACGAAGGGCCTCTTGATATACCATAATTAACAAAATTATCTGGATAAGTTTCACCGTTTATTTCAAGTTTTCCAGTGACAACCAAATCATCTTCACTATTAAACGAATGGCTTGTTGAATTTGCGTCGCCTATCCTCATATAATCCCCAGTTGTTGCCAGTAAAGTAGTTTTTGCTCCGTCGTTACTTGCAGTAAATCCTTCGTTTACCAGTTGGTAATAAGTTGTTCCTTCATCTGTTCCTTCCCATTGGTCTGTTGTGTCATTGTATTTTATAGATGGAGTTGATACTGACGTACCAAACACTCTTATATAAGGAACATCACTTACAGTATCAAAATAAAATAAATCATTTATATCATTGTTTGTTGCAATACGTATCACTCCCCCGGGCGTTTCATTATTAAATATTTCAGCATACCCGTCATCATTTTTATAAAACCTTAATAACTTATTATCTTCATCTCGCATAGTGATATATGGACTATCCTCAAAACCATCATCAAAATAAATACTGCCTGTCATTGTATCGCCAGAAACTTCAACCCTGTCGGTCGCCAAATTCGCTGTTGAAATTATGCCCACCGCAACCGTACTCACAATCATAGAAGTATTTGTTCCTGTTAAATTACTTCCATCCCCGTGAAATTCGGCTGCTACCACATTTCCCGTCACGTGGCAACTTGAAGAAAACTCAACTAATCCACCTCCTGAAATTGTTATTCTGATATATCCACTTGTTCCTAATGTAAGTTTGGCGTCTCTTCGGTTTAAGAAAGTAATATCTTCATTGCTACCCGATGAATTTCCAAGATACCAGAGTTGTTGGTCAAGGTCGCCACTGCCATCTGATTCATAAGCCGTAATCGCTACATTAGATTCTACGTTATCGGCTGGAGTTTGAAGAATAATTTGTCCAAATAACCCTGAAACACTTGCTTTAATATGTAATGCAGAGTCCGGGGAACTTCGCCCAATACCAACCCTTCCTCCAAAAGTACCAGAACTTTTAACGATTAAGTTGCCTTGGTCAGTCATAGTGGCAACAATAACATCAAGATAATTTTCAAATAATACTGCCGTACTGCCATCGGTAGCCCCCATTCTCAAATCTAAATTTTCCCCTGAAGTTGCCGCTATATAAGGTTCTGCTGATTCTAATTGTATATAAATACTCCCTGACACATTAGACCTTAAACAATGCCCTATATGTTGAATCCTGCCCGATGTAGGATATGTATTTGTTATTACTCCCGAACCTGCGAATAAATGGTCGCCTGCGGTAAATCCACTCGTATCAAAACTTGACAATACCCCCATCACATAAGCAAGTCCATTTGAATTATTAGATATAGATTCTGCTGTAATAGCATTACATTCTTTGCCTGCGGTATTGGTATTAAAGGTTACTACAAAAGTAGGTAACTGCCCCAAACTACCGACAAAAGAAATCGGAATACCCTTGGCAATCGTTCTTCCTATTGTATTTCTTACTAAAACAGGCAATACAGCACCCGTGGTTGGAGATACACTAAAATAATTTATCATTTCCCTTGTTGCCTGCTCTGTTGGTAGTGCATGGTCAGAATTACCTGAACCTGTTCCGTCGGTAGATATTTCTGTTATAAAATTAGTGCCGTCTGATAAAACGGTAAATGTTGAATTACCTATTGTTGCTCCTGCGAAGGTTGGCGAGGAAGTGATGGTTACGCTCTGGTCAATGTAACCATGGTCAGTTCCAACACTTGTCTTGTGGACTGTATTTAAGGCTATTGCTGTTGCGTTAGTTCCTGTTGACACTTCTAAAGCGTCCACTTCAGCCTGTATAGCACCCGTGGATATTTCTAATGCGTCTACCTCTACTTGAATTGCACCTGTTGAAACCATTACTAATTCTATCTGGTCATATACTGCATTCTTTGTGGGCGCAGAGGAAACTTCCCCATTCCAACCCGCCCCGTAAGCAAGATCACTGATAAGACCGCCTCCTGCTGTCGTCTGTGAAGAACCATCGGAAAAAACTATGGTAAGCAATTCAACTGTTCCCGTGCCTCTTATGACAACGTTAGCGTCAGCCGTGCCTGTTGATGTTCCGATCCTCATGTCGCCTCTTATACGCCAGTCAACCAATTCCGTCGTCGTGCTTCTTGTTACATCAAGATATTTCCCTGCTTCTGCCACCGCAATAAATACAAATAATAATGCTATGATCAATATTATCTTCTTAAACATTCAATCCTCCTTTTATACGGTCATTTGCCAATTCGTGCCGTCATATCTGAACTTTTGCTTGTCGGTTGTATTATAATATTCATCGCCTACTTCTGGCGTCCATGTCGGTTCGCTTGCATATACTCCAAAATGGTGTGGCAAGTCCCCGAAAGAAAAAGGCACTGCTGTCGAAGGTGCTTGCGTGCCTGCGACCAGAACAGCACCGTCAAAATAAAAGTCGCCCGTGTTGTCCATTGGTTTCAGTTCTAATCGAATGCGGGTTGCAGAAGCGTCAACAGTATGTGCAACAGTTAATAATTCCCACGTCGACATTGATATATTTGCCGACGAAGAAGTGTCGCCAACTCCATCGCTTATCTTAATAATAACATTTGTATCTGGCGCGTATACCCAACAAGCCGCCGCAATGCTCAATCCTTTAAATTCAGCGAAGTTAATAATGTCTTGATAAACATAATCGCCAGTCCCTGTCGCTGTTATTTTAAGCGCGTAATCGCCGAACTTCTTCTGTGTGCCACTTCGAACATTTGCCGCCGCCGCTTCGATCCAGTAATCGCATTGAAGATCCCCGTGCGTTGTCCGTTCCATATTTCCATTAGCAAGCAAGTTGACGAATGGATTGTATTTTAAGTTTGCGACTAAATTGTTAAATTCTGTTATTACAAGATCTTCCGTGCCTGCAATTGGCAACCCTGTTCCTGTTGACATTATATTTATCCTCCCACTATAATATTTTTACCTTTTAATACCTCTATCAAAGCATTCAGTTTTTCTTTGTCGGTATTATGCTTATTGTTAATAATAGGGATCATTTGAGCAATTCTATTTTTCTTTTCCTGCGTTTCAACTTTTGCTTGATATTTTCGTTCTTTCTTTGCTTTCTCATAATCTGATACTGCTTTATCAGACCTTTTAACTATTTCCTTTTTACCCGCATGGTAAACATGGTATTGCATTGGAATTAGATTCCTCTCGTCATATACAAATAACCTCCCGTTAAGCATTCCATTTTTATCAACAGGGACAATGCCTGAACTTGACGCGAGTATTTCCCCTGTTTCAGGATCTATCTCATAATATTTATTTATCTTCATTATTGCTCCTTTTACACACTATAAAATATCACTGCATATAAAGTTTCAAAAGAACTTCTTATTGTGCTTCCGTAATTCCAACGAACTTGACCGACTGATAAACTGATACGAAGTTTGTAGACACCAGTGTCCCCCGAACCAAAAGCGTAAGCAGTCCCATTGGTATTAACTGCAACCCCACTTATACCCAATACTTTATTTCCAAGAATAGGAGTGTATGCATAGGCGTCGTCTGCTCCCGAATTAACAGCCACCGTGTATACCTTCCATTTCAAAGCACTTCCAAGTCCAGTCCCCGCTTCGTCGACAGTAAATAATTGACCAAATGAATCCATGCCTGCAAGAGGTCTGTTAGCACCTTCCCCGTTTATCAAAAATATCCACCCCCCAGTATCCGCCCTTATTATCGTGCTAATTGCGTCAGTTGGTTGATTGTGTGCTTGAAATCTTATATTGCCACTCGAATCTCTGATTCCATTACCAGCCGTCGTCGGCAAAATGAGATTAACCATTGCGTAATTTTTTGTTTCGTCCAGTTTGTTTTCATCAACTGCGTCATTTTTAATCTTTACGGTTATAACCGAATCGGTGTCAATAGCCGCCGCTTGTATTTTCGGCGCACCTGTCGAACCTTCCACAAGCGCATGAAAGTTCTGCTGATTCTGTGTCATTTTCGTTGATGTTAATAAACTATTTGCCGCATAATTTATATTTGTCCAATCTGACATATTGATTTCCTCCTGTAATTATTTTCCTAACTCTTGCTTTGCAGTCGGGACATAATATTGCAGGTTTCCCGTCCTTGTATAACCAATCAATAACAGCCCAACCCTCAAATCCTGCGCCATAAAACTTTTCGGTCATTTTGTTGTTGCACCCCTCCGCAACGCATTCCTGCGTCCGTGCTTTCATTTCTTTAAAATCCACGTTTGCTTCCTCCCCTTTTAGAATACTGGATTCGTTGCTTCGTCAAGCAATCCAAGCGAAGCATGATCAAGTATGAAATAATCCTGCAAGTTTGCCTTGCGCATTTTCCAACTGCAAGTTCCGTCTTCAATGTTTAGTGTTAATTCCTCGATCGCGTATGCCTTATCATTTTCGGTTTCAATTCGCAACATTGGATATATTATTCGCATTGCGTCGGATAATTGATGGGGGAATCCCATTAATCCAGTATCCATTTCAACTTCTTGTCGCGGATCAGCCCACCAAACAATCACTTTTTCCCCAAAAGCGTCTGCGGCAACAGCAGTCGGCAACCATACATTCACGTCTTCGTATGTTCGAGGACGCAAACCGTAATTAGTTTGTGAAGTAGTATCTTCAAGATCCACATTTGTATCTTTATCAACATGATCTGACCAATTCCCCGTTGCGGCGTCATATCCCCAAAATACAGTAACGCGGTTTATAATATCGCCTGTCCCTGTTCTCATGGTAAGTGGCTTAAATATATTATCAAGATCGTGGTCTGCCGATCCTGCGCTGTCAATTTCATCTAACCAGTAACGACAATATATTAATCCGTCGCCTTCTGCAAAAAATGTTGAATGCGACATGGTTGCTATTTTCGACAATATATCGCCTATCGTTTGACCTGTGAAATTGCCCTGCAACAAAAATCCAAGCGCCGCCATCTTTGTTTCCCATGTCTGAAACTGTGTATAATTAATGTCAACATTCGCACTGGAAGCAGTATTGTCAAGTCCGCCGTATTTGCTATCTGTTAATATATACCACATCATATCAGCAGGACTTTTCCCGCCTGACCAATCAGTGCCGTCGTCTGCAACTGCGGTATATAAATCAACTGGTTCTTCTTCGCTCCCGATTTTACGGTCAAATATATATCCCATTTTGTCGCGGAACTTTAATATCGCAGTATCCCCGATGTATTCAATGTCGTCGAGTTTTCCAGTAAATATGTCAAGGTTTTCGCCAGAATAAAATTTAAAAGCGTCAAACGGATCTGCGTCAAAACTGTTAATATATAAATCATCACGTTGCGGAACTACAAGTCGGATTATTCCTTCAAGCAAAAGATTATCTGTCAATTTTTCGTGAACCTTGTTCCAGTATTGATCGCCATTAAATACCCGAATATCTGCATATCCTGCTGATACTGTTTTTGCCTGTCTTGTTATCGACGGAAGTGCGATTACTCTATCCGTTTCGTCAACTCCATTAAGCAAAAATTGACGCACTGAAAAAACATCTCGTTGCGATAATCTTCCAAGCGTGTGATTGTTTAAGTTTATCATTTATATTTCTACCAATGCCAATGTTCCTTGAAAATTATCCGCCCATAATGGCGGTCTTGCATTCGGTAATGGTCGTTCCCCATTATGTATACGAACCTGATGTGTAGTAGAAGGATAATTAATAAGATCTGGCGTATACGTCAATTCCGATATGTTACTATGCCAACCATTAATAACAATCGCGTCTGCTTCACTTACCAGATCAAGCGGGACTTCCCAACTGCCTTTTCCATGATAACGATATGAATATTCTTTTCCAGATAATGCAACATGTCGTTTTATGTCAAACCTGTTCGGCGTTTTAAATCCTACTTCCGAATTGAAGTTTATCGTTGTCGAACCATCTGTCAATCGCATTGTGTCTGCCATGCTTAACTCCTCGTCGGTAAAAATATCCCTTCACGCGCAAGCGCATTAAAAGCAACAAGTATTTTGCGCCGTGTGATTTCCTTCATTTCAGAAGGTGGCAAATCAATCCAATCCTGAACTGAACTAACATTCGGGAATTGAATAATTATATTCTGAATGCTTATTGCAGAAGCAGGCAATCCGCTTGTTAGCGGCATTATTATTTCCTTTTTATAACCTTCGCCTGCGCGAATATTTGTCGGTCGATCGATTATAGCACCGTGTTCCGCGCCTGCGGAATCTATTGCCGCAAGTTGACCAATTATGTTCGGCAAAATTAACGCTGATGAAGCGGCGGCAATTGGAACTGCAAGCGGACCACCCAAAGAAGCAACCGCCCATATATTAGCAAGTGCAACCCCTTGCTGTATTAATACCTGTGCCTTTGCCAACCCCTTTGATTCGTCTGATATTTTCCCACTACTATCCTTCGCTAATTCTAACATCGACGAAGCGACGTTCCCTGCTACGGAAAGAAGTGTTGCCTGTGCCATTTTTTGACTATTGATGTCTGCGTCTGTTAATATTTTCTTACTGACAGCGACGTCCTTATCAATAACTTTTTTTGCGTCGCCAACTTCTTTCGCAATTCTTTTTTCTGTTTCTGCAGTTTCTCTTAATTTCGCAATTCTTTTATCAAGATTAATTATTGTTTGCGATGTTTCTTCCATGCCGCGCTGTAATAGATTTGCTTTTACTAACAACAACGCCTTGTGAGTTCCAACCCATTCTTCTGCTTTTGTTTTTTGTAGATCAACCAACACTAACTGCTGTTCGGTTGCGTCATTAAGTTCTTCCGTCGCTGTTTTCGCTTTCCCGATAGTAATGGCAAGAGTTGTAAACGAAGCGGCGGCAATTACCAAAAGAACTGCATACGGCGCAAGTGCGGACGCGATCGCGCCCAGCACTGGCAACAATAACATAAATGCGTTATAAGCACCAAGAACCACGCTTCCAACTTTCAACATCACACCGACAAATATTGTTAATGCAGGGATAAGCAGTCCGAGTTTTACAACCAGTTCGCCATTTTTTTCAACAAATTCCGTGATTTCTGCGGCATTATCTTTAAGATATTTTATTAAATCCTTTACAACTGGAATAAACCTTGTCCCGATTTCAATCATTAATACATTGAATGTTTCCTTCAACTGCCGCAGTTGTGTGTTAAGATTTTCCTGACGCTTTGCAAACATTTCATCTGTCTTGCCTGCGCGATTTGTAATCGAAATCTTATCTTCGATGAACTCATTCGACTTATCAATTAATGTCAATAGTCCAGTGAGTGCGCGCTTTTCTTCAATGAGTTGCGGCAATCGCACTGCGTCAACCTTGATAAGTTTTTTGATAACTCCTTCCAGTCCAAGCGACTTCATTGCGGCTTGACTTGATTCGAACCCCCATGCCTTAACTTCTTTTTTAAGTTCTTTTGTCGGTTTCAGGAATGCACCCATGAGGGATCGCAGGGAAGTAACTGCAATATTCGTGTTTATCCCTGCGCGTGTCATTACGGTAAGCGACGCACCCACTTCTTCGAGGGAAACGCCGAGTTGTTTCGATAATGGAAGAACCAGTCCGATCACTGGCGCAAGTTCTGCCATTGTGGTTTTGCCCTTTTCTACGATCGAAAAGAACCAGTCGGAAACATCGCCTGCTTCTTCTACTGCTAAACCATATGCATTAATAACGGTTGTAAGCGCGTCTGCGGTAAGCCCTGCTTCAACAAACCCTGCTTCCGCCGCCTTGACTGACGCCTGCAATACACCAAGCGCTTGTTCGGCGGGAATTGAAGCGGAAAGAATGTCATACAAGCCGTCGGACAATGTTTTCGTCGATTGTCCATACGTTTTCGACATGTCTTTCAATGCGTTACTAAACGACGGCATGAACTTTTCGGACTGATCGCCCAACATCGTGGAAACAAACGACATTTGTTCCTGAAAGTCGCCTGTTTTTTTAATAGCAACGCCAAGCCCTGCCGCCATAGCCGCACCTGCGACAGCGAACTTCCTGCTTGCTTGCGACAGACTTGTGCTTAACTGTTTAAGATTTTGATTTGTAATCTTAAACGTCTTCGACGCTTCATCTTTCGCGCCGATGATTATTTGAATACGCATATCCTTTGACATACGTTTATTCCTTATCTATGGATATATTATTTCTTTTCTGCGGCTTCGCCCGCAACGGCGGCATTAATCGAATCCATTAATATTTCAAAGGATTCTGCTGTCGGAATCATTCTTGCGCCGACTTCTTCTTCGGTAAGTTTAGTCTGCTTCCTGACCAGTAACCAGACAAGTGTCCTTGATTCCGCTAACGTAAGCGGTCGACTTTCTTTGACCATATCTTGAAGCCCGCCATACTTTTCTTCAAGAATGATCATGTCGTTCACGTCCAATGCCTTGAACTCAATTTCATTCCCGTCAAACTCAAATGTCTTCCCCATGTTTGCTTCCTCCTTTTATTTTTCCTTCTTACACCGCTTCATAAGTCGCCGACTGTGTATTCCATACAGTCGCCGTGAACGTCTGCGTGTCCCCCGTGCTGTATACTCCCCTGAATGCAATGCTTGAGCCAAACAGCCCGTCATTCTCGCCAAACGGAAACGCTGTGTATTCAACCTTATGAATATCGAATATCAGTTTGTAAGTGATCCCACCAGCAACTACGTCGCCGATGTATGTTATTACGAAGTCGCTGACTGTGCCTGCAACGAACTTGTCGCGTTCTGTAACCGATTCAAATATAATATCGATTGTTCCATCAACCATTATCCCGTCGGTGCATATCACATCAGAAGCGTATGCGTTGCCATCAAGAACTTCTTTTAGTCGTCCGTTGTTGTTAATGTTTAACGTGAAGTTCGTAATGTTTGCTTGATGTTCAGTTCCACCGAGTTTCAGCGTCGATATTTGATCGAACGTGAACGGGTTCGGATCGCTGAACGAAGGACTGCCGATTGTTCCACTCGCTTCGTTTATCCCGATTACATCTGCATTCATCATAAGCCGTTCGTTGAATGCCTGCGTTAGCGTCATTTTAGTAATCAAGCAAGCATTATAACCCTTTACACCGAGGACTGCACCCCTGTCAACATGAAACGATAACGTCGGGTGCAATATGCTTGTCGCAGGTGTGAATACATGTTCATATACTCCATTGGTTTTGTCAGATCCTGCGCCTGCGTTTTTGCCAAGCACGTTATTCAATAGCACCCCGAAATTGTTTCCTTGTTCGACTGGCAAGTTCGCTATTGAACCCGATACCCTAACCCTGCCGTCTACCGAAGGGTATTTCTCTTTGATGTCGCGGACGCCATTGTCTTCAAGATATTCACGGTCAAGTTGAAACTCCGATGAACTTTCTGGCGCGATCCACCTTGACGCGTTTTTAAGTGTCATGCGCGTAGTTTCTTCCTCTACTCCAATAACTTTTTCCCGAATGCCTGTGTCAGCCATTATTTATTCCTCCCTTAATAGTTTCCCGACTGCGCGTTCCATACTGTAACGGTTATTGTTTGCGAATCGCCAGTGCTGTAAACTCCCTTGAAGTTGACTGTCGCACCGAACATTCCTTCTACTTCGCCGAATGGGAATGCCGTGTATTCAATCTTATGAATGTCGATAATCAACTTATAAGGATTTGCTCCACCGATTATGTCGCCGACGTAAGTAATAACCAGATCACTTATAGTTCCCGCGACAAACTTATCTCGCTCCGTAAGGTTAATGAGATAAGCGTCAAACGTCCCGTCAACCATGATACCGTCATTGCAAACAATGTCTGCGGAAACATCGCTTCCTGAAAGAACCTGTTTGAGTTTCGCCTGATTTGCGATGTTGATTGTAAAGTTCGTTATGTTTAATTTATGATCAACAGTTGTCAACTTTATCGAATCAATCTGGTCAAACGTAAACGGGTTCGGATCTGCAAATGACGGCGAACCCATATTGCCAGCCGCTTCGTTTAATCCAATGATGTCAGCGTTCATCATTAATCGTTCGTTAAACGCTTGCGTAAGTGTCATTTTCGATATTAAACAACCGTTATATCCTTTAACTCCAAGCACTGCACCGCGATCAACATGGAATGAATAAGTCGGCGGAATAACTACCGTCGCAGGAGTGAAGACGTGGGAAAATGCTCCGTCGCCTTCTGTCCCCGCTGTCCCCGCTTTCCCAAGCACTGCATATAACAGATCGCCAATGTTCGCACCTTGTTCGACGGGAAGATTTGATATAGAACCATTTATGCTTTTCAGTCCATTGACTGACGGGAACTTTTCCTTTATATCACGCACGCCGTTGTCTTCGAGCAATGCCCTGTCAACCTGAAATTCAGTTGACGCTTCTGGCGCGATCCAGTTCGCCGCTGTTTCCAACCCAAGACGTGAACTTTCCTTTTCGAAACCAACAACTTTTTCCCTTAAACCAGTATCAGCCATGATTGCTTCCTCCTTTTACTTTTTTGATTTTTTTGGCTTATCTTCGACGAAATATTGCGATCCTTCAATTAAGTTAAGATCCGCTTCTGATTTAACAACCTGATCTTTTTCAAATCCTTTTATAACTCCCTTTGATGTCCTGAACGTGCAACCTTGACGACAGCGCATTGCTTTCCTGTCCATTGTTACCTCCCTGTTTGTGCAACTAATTTTGTTATTCTTAATATTATTTCAACTGCTCGAACTGGAAACTTTCCTGCTTCGAACTTCGTTGATTCAAAATCAATATAATTGGCATATTTTGTCGACGCGGAAGCATAATTAATCAAAGGATAAGCCGCAATCGCATTTTTAATGTTCGCAGAATGCTGTAAGATACCACGATTATTTGCTCCGTCCCCGACGACACTTTTCTCGTATGTTGAAATCTTTACAGCACCATATATCGCAATTCTGCTTATCAAAGATACCCTGCCGCCAAGTGTTTCAGTTGATTCTTCTTCATTGCGTGGTTCAAGAACAATAATCGGATAAGTAATGTAATCCTGACGCGCACCTTCAAAAAACTGCTTGCTCATGGTCATATATAACTTCAATGCCGTATTGTTTTGTAGTATTGCGCTGACTTCGTTCCATTGATTCAAATACAGTGCCGCCACGTTCCCCTCCTATTTAATGAAATCTGCAATCATGTCATTATACTTTTCTGCTTCGCCCTGCTGAAACATCAGGAACGGACGTTCGGGAATATTATGTCGCACGAACCCGAATTGATGAACCGCTCCATATACCAGATTCGTTCCGACCTTCGCAGTCATTTTATCCCATATACTCGATATTGATTGCCGCAATATTCCAGTATCGCTTAATATGGTTGCTGTTCCAGTGCCTTTTCCTTTGCGTCTGCGGATCAGCGTTGCGTCTGATAATCCTTCCCACTTCTTTGGACGCCCTTCGGCAATGAAGTTCTTTATGACAGATGTTTCCATGCGCAATGCAATCTTACGCATTGGATAAGCCAAGTTGTTTATTTTCTTCTGACGTTCGGCAAGTTCTCTTTTAAACTTCTCGACGTCTTCCTTATTATATAGAAGCGTTATGCCTTTGTTAAATTGTGCTTTCTGTGCCATTTAATCGTGTTCCTCTACAACAGGATCTTCCGAATGTTCTGAATCAACCTGCTGATCAAGCGCGTCGTCCATTGTCATTATTGTCCCGATTCCTGACGTCGAAGAATTTATTGATCTTGCTCCTGTTTCCCGTTCGATTGTTTCGCCATTTGAATCAATGATAATCATTGGAATCGAATTTTTATCCTTGCCGAGGATTCCATTGATGTATTGTTCCGCGTCCTTCTTCCACTTATTTGCAAGTATCCGATAACTGTCTTCGGTTTCAACAACTTGTTCTTCCATGATGTCGCGCAGGATCAGGTATCGCGCCAACCATTTACATGTTGTGTTAATTATCGGAGGGACAGAAGCACCTTTGTCGAATGGAACTGTATAATACGCACCAAGCATTGCGTCAATTACATTCTGCGCTTCAACAATACGCGTGTCAATATCCGTGGGATCTGACCAACCTGCGTCAACGATTTTACTGCTTATTGTATGATTCTTGACCTGCGTTGCCGTGCAATATTGGTCTGCCATAATCCCTCCTTAAAGTTTAGTTGCCGTTGGTTCGTTGCTATTGATGCCCTCTTTCGGTTGTTATCAACCTTGTTATTGTAATCCATGTCTGGTTTGAAAGACCTTTAATATTTTTTGCGACACCACTATCCTGATATATATATCCTGATATTCTATCACCTAATGATAAATCTAATATATCATTAACGCTTGCAGTGACCAGTCCTGAAGCATTTGCATTGGTGGTTTGAAAAAACGTTTTTGTTTCTACCCCATTTATATAAATTGCTATTACTATTATTTTATCATTTGTCATAGTGTCAAATTTCGCATTAAGCATTACAAAATATTTACCATCTTCAGGAACGGTAAACGAAGAAACAGATGTATCATAATTATCACCTATATCATAAACTTCAGTATCAAAAAGAATTGGCGTCCATGTTCCAGATGGAATTGATTGGTCGCTACTAAGATAAGCACTTGCCATATCTATCACATCATCTGAACTTGCATTAATTATTGTCCAAGTTACACCACTATCGTTTGTGAAAGCGGCGCTACCACTGCTCTTTGTAAACCCTACTGTCTTTGTGGTATCAAACCATATTATTGTTCCGTCCATAATTAAATCACCAGTCATTGTATCGCCTAATATACTTACTTTATCTTTATTAAAATCAGATGCGAAGCAGGGTTTTGTTAATAGCATTAATAACATTAGAAACATTATTAATCTTATCCTGCCCCCCCCCCCCCCCCCCCCCCGTGGGGGTACCCAAAAAAAAATTTTTTT
>SDBU01001023.1_pt1 | contig 41083 bp, 33 predicted proteins | sample 2277071 | NCBI WGS metagenome assembly SDBU01 (sample SAMN10397929, study PRJNA504765) | marine sediment metagenome | isolation source: marine sediment core GS08_GC12, 126 cmbsf | place: Arctic Ocean: Gakkel Ridge, Loki's castle | collected 2008 | reverse complement strand
GCAGGGAGATATCGAGCAGGTGATGGATCTTTCCTTCGACTGTCTCAGCTGTGGTCTCTGTGCCGTCCGCTGCCCTTCCGAAATCGTCCAGTACAACGTTGGAATTCTTGCCAGGCGGCTCTATGGACGTTATCTCTCCCTCGAGAGCAAACAGCTGAAAAAGAGAATAAGGGAAGTCAAAACCAATAAATTTGACGCAGCGTTAAAAAAACTGATGAATATGGAAGAGAAAGCCCTGAAAAAACTTTATTATGACCGAGATATGGAATAATTTCCATGGGAATTCACTTGCCTTTATAAGGAGTTTCAGATGTATCCAGAATATATGAAAGAATCACTCGATAAGGTCGCTAAATCCCGCAACAAAAGATTCGAGCTTGCAAAAACAGGAAAACCCGTATTCCCTCCAATGGACGAAAAGGAAAGAGAAGAAGTCCTTTCTAAATTTCATCCTGATTATAAGCCTGAGTCTAAGCGTAAAATCCGTGTAGGCCCCAATAAAGGTGAATTTCTCACCACCGAAGTTGCAGACATGCTGGAAGCCCATGCCAGGATCAAGCCCGAGATGTTCGACTTAACAACACCTGATTATGAGACAGATCTTCTCATTATCGGAGGAGGTGGCGCAGGATGCGCAGCCGCCATTATTGCTTTGCAAAACGGCACTAAATCTATAATTTCGACAAAACTCAGACTCGGAGATGCCAATTCTATGATGTCTCAAGGCGGTATGCAGGCCGCTGTATCTGCCACAGACTCCCCGCCCCAGCATTATCTTGATGCCATGGGCGGCGGACATTTTGAAAATAAACCGGAGCTGGTTCGTGCTCTGACTGAAGATGGTCCTGAAGTTGTCAAATGGCTGGAAGATTTAGGAGTAGTCTGGGATAAACTCGAAGACGGCTCTCTCCAAGTCCTCCACGGCGGAGGAACATCCAGAAAAAGGATGCATTCCTGCCGTGATTACACAGGTGCTATCATCATGCGAACCCTAATGGATGAAGTCCGGAACCATGCTGATAAAGTCAATGTGCTTGAATTTATGCCGATCGTCGAACTCATCCTGGACAGCCACGGTCGCTGTGCGGGAGGCATTCTTTACAATATGGAAACAGAAGAATACTTCACCGTAAAAGCCAAGACCACTCTGATTGCCACTGGCGGATACGGACGTCTTCATATCAGAGGATTCGACACTACCAATCACTACGGTGCCACCGGCGATGGATTAATGCTGTCTTATAGGGCAGGTGCAAAACTCATGTTTATGGATTCTGTCCAATACCACCCCACAGGCTCTGTCTTCCCTGAACAGATTGCCGGATTTCTCATCACCGAAAAGATTCGAGGAGCAGGTGGACAGCCTCTCAATAAAGACGGCGAACTCTTTGTCTTCCCACGGGAACCCAGAGATGTGGAAAGTTCTTCCATCATTCGTGAATGTGTTGAAAAGAACAACGGCATTCTCACTCCCAGCGGACGCGTAGGTGTTTGGTTGGACTCTCCCCTTATTGAAATGCTGCAGGGCGACGGATACATCGAAAAGCAGTTCCCTGCCATGCTCCGCCAGTTTATCCGGTATGACATTGATATCAGGCAGGAGCCCATGCTTATTTTTCCTTCTCTTCACTACCAGAACGGCGGCGTCGAAATCAATGCCAAATGTGAAACCAATATTCCCGGATTGTATGTGGCCGGAGAGGCGTCAGGTGGAGTTCACGGACGAAACCGGCTTATGGGCAATTCTGTCCTCGACTACAATGTCTTCGGCATCAGAGCAGGAAAATTTACCTCGGAATACGCTAAAAAGGTCAAACTCGGCAAACTTAGCCTGGAGCACATCAATACATACGAATCGGAACTGAAAAAAGCAAAAATCAAAACAGACCGAATCGCTCCCGTTCTTCTCCCCTCCTACACTCCGGAAGATGTGAGAAAAAGACAGCTAACAGCTTGCTACGAAGGCACCCTCCGCTAAAATAAAAGGGGTCAGAATTAAAAGAAACAGCTATCCTTCAATGACTATCTGGGAATAATCAGCCATAAGAAAGAAAAGTTTGCTGACTTCTTGAAGCAGAGCCAGTCGATTTCGTTTGGCTATTTTGTCATCAGTCATGACCATCACTTCATCAAAAAATGTATTGATTGATGCTCGAATACGAAAAATCATCTTCTGAGCTCGAGTATAATCCCCCTTGGCCAATAGGGGAAGAACATTATCTCTGATAATAGTGAATGTGGTGTACAACTCCCTTTCTTCCTTTTCAAATAAGATATCTGAGTTCACCTTGTACTTCGGCTGGTCCCGAAGTATATTGTTGACTCTCTTGGCGATATGGATAAGAGGTTCAAATTGAGGGCTGTCTTTAAGACTATCCAGAGCTTTGACTTTAAGATAAGTGAAATAGATGTTGTCGATCCCCGGTGCCAATGCTGCATTGACAAGGTCATAGCGATATCCCCATTTTTCAAAAATAAACTGCAGCCGATTTGTGAAAAATTCGATGCATTGTGTTTTGAGTCCCTCTTTTCCTATCTCAAGGTTCTCTCCATAAGCAGCGATCACCCTATCGCAAAGACGAAAAAAGGAAAAATTTAGTTTTTTATCAAGAATGATTTTACAAATTCCCTGTGCATTCCGCCGCAGCCCAAATGGATCTTTCGACCCCGAAACTTCTTCGCCTATTCCAAATACACCAACGATAGAGTCCATTTTGTCGGAAATAGAGAGTATGGCACCGCTGAGGCTTGAAGGCGAGACATCCTCTAAACTTTGGGGCAAATAATGTGTGTAGATTCCTTTCCATACATTTTGGGGATAGCCTTCATACTTTGCGTACAAGCCTCCGATACGACCCTGCAGAGAGGGAAACTCTCTGACCATTTCTGTAAGCAGATCAACCTTGCATAGTTCGGCCGTTTCATTGATCTCTTTTTTCTCGTTGCCCAGCTCCAACTTACCGGCGATGTAAACTGAGATTTTTTTCAGCCTGTCAACCTTGTCCTTATAGCTCCCCAGTTTTTTCTGAAAAATGATCTGATCCAATCCTTTAGACCTCTTCCTTAGAGGTGTTTTGATATCCTGTTCCCAGAAAAATTTAGCATCTTCCAGTCTGGCCTTCAGCACACGTGCATTGCCTTTTCTTATCAGAGATTTCGTATCATTTAAGGCATCAGCAACTCCCAGAAAATACGGAAGCTGTTTCTGGCCTTTCACTACAGAAAACAGGTTCTGCCCGACCTTCATGGCTGTACTCAGCACTTCGATAGGCAGATTCAGATACTCCTGAGGAAACTCGCCTAAGAAAACATAGGGATGCTCGACATCATAGCAGAGCTTTTCCATCAGGATATCATCCTCGAACAGCTGAGCATCCAGTGAAGCAAGCTTCCGCTCAGATTGGTCCAGAATCATTTTTTTTCGTTTGATTGGATCGATGATGACTTTCTTCTTTTTTAAGACATCCTTGTATTGAGACAGAGTTTTTACTTTTATTCTTTGAGGAAAATAAATTTTATGACCCGTCGTTGAATCGGAAGAATCAATTCGAGCCACAGAAAATTTCAACCGTTTTTGACCGAATAAACAAAGAATATTTTTGATTGGACGGGAAAAACGCACCGGATTATTCCCCCATCTCATCATTTTGGAGAACGAAAGGGATTCAATAATCTGAGGCAAAGCTTCAGTAAGGATATCTCTTGTCATCTTTCCCTTACTGACTTTATTTATGCCAAGATATTCGCCCCTTTCAGTCTGAACAACTTCGAGAGTATTGATGTTGACTCCCTGGGATTTAGCAAATCCTAAAGCTGCCGGAGAAGGCTTGCCATCCTTTGAATAGGCCATAGATTTTGGTGGTCCAATAACCTGTTCGAGCTTATCTTTCTGGCTCTCCCCAAAATCACCCACAACGATAAGTCTCCGGCATGTTCCAAATGTATCTAATTTTGATATCCGGATATCGACGGATAACAGTTCATTCTGAATTTTTTCTTCCATCTGAGTAAGTGCCGCATGGATATGAGAAGCGGGCATCTCTTCTGTGCCGATTTCCAGCAGAAATTCCATTAGGTCAACGGCTCCTTTGACGTGAATTTCCGAGCGATTTGATTGACCAGTCCACGGATCTCGGCAATCAGCTTAACTCTTTCGGTCACACTCACAGCTCCCCTGGAATCCAACAGATTGAACAGATGGGAACACTTCAGGCACATATCGTAAGCCGGCAAAAGGAGATCCTTATCAATGAGTTTTAGAGCTTCTTTAGAATACAAAGAAAAAGACTTTCGAAGAAATTTGATGTCGGCCTGATTAAAATTATACTCTGAGAATTCTTTTTCTTCGCGGTAGCGCAGGTCTCTGTATGTGACATCATCAGACCAATTAAGGTCATATATATCATCTTTCCCCTCCAGGAACATCTCCAATCTTTCCAGACCATATGTGATTTCCACTGGCACGGGAAAACAGTCAATTCCACCGGCCTGTTGGAAATATGTAAACTGGCTGATTTCCAGGCCATCAAGCAAAACCTGCCATCCAACACCCCAGGCACCTATAGTCGGAGACTCCCAATCATCTTCATCAAACCGGATATCATGGTCCTGGATATTGATTCCAAGGACCGCAAGGCTTTTCAGATACATATTCTGTATGTCTGGGGGGGATGGCTTCATGATAACCTGGCACTGATGATGTTTCTGGACACGATGGGGATTTTCTCCATACCGGCCGTCAGCAGGTCTCCGTGAAGGTTGGATGTAGGCAACATTCCAATGACGGTCATCCAGGACTCTGAAAAAGGTATCAGGAGTCATCGTCCCTGCGCCCACCTCTACATCATAGGATTGGGCAATATAGCACCCCTGAGCAGCCCAATACTTTTGGAGGTTCATAATAAGTTTTTGCAAAGACACGGTTAATCCACCCTCTCCGGAGTCCATTTTAATACAGGTTGGCGTGCAGCTTTTGTTTCATCTAAACGACGGACATAAGAACCGTGAGGGGCTGATTTGATCACCTCAGGATTCTCTTTAGCCTCAATCGCTATATTCTTCATGGCCGCAATAAACATGTCAAGGTCACGTTTGCTCTCTGTCTCTGTCGGCTCCACCATCAAAGCTCCATGCACAATCAAAGGAAAGGACATTGTGGGTGGATGCATTCCAAAATCAATCAGGCGTTTAGCTATATCGATATTCAACACACCATGTTCCTTCTGGAACTTATCCGAAAAAACACATTCATGAAGTGTAGGTGTATCATATTTGAGATGGTAATCTTTCTCAAGATTTTTCCGGATATAATTGGCATTAAGAACAGCAATCTCCGCCACCTCGCTCAATCCTTGGGGACCTAAAGATAAAATATAGGCAAGAGCTTTGACAATGACTAAAAAATTCCCATAAAAGCCTCTGATTCTTCCAATGGTTTTTTCACGGTGGTTGAAATTCAGATACAAACCCTCCCCCTGCCTCTCAATCAAAGGAATGGGAAGATAGGGTTCCAAAATACTCTTGATCCCCACAGGACCCGAACCCGGACCTCCCCCACCATGAGGTGTAGAAAACGTCTTATGAAGATTGAGATGAATGACATCGACATCCATATCTCCAGGCCGACAGTGACCGATAATAGCATTCATATTGGCCCCATCCATGTAAACCAGACCACCCTTAGAGTGGACAATCTCGGCAATTTTCTTAATTTCGTCTTCGAAGATTCCAAGAGTATTGGGATTTGTGATCATCAGAGCCGCAACATCTTCAGACATCACCCTGGCTAAGTCATTGACATCTACGGTCCCCCGCTCATTTGACTTGATCTCTTGAACCGTGTAACCACATAGGTGAGCGCTGGAAGGATTAGTCCCGTGAGCTGAATCTGGGATGAGGACAATTTTTCTTGGATTCCCTAAATCTTCCAAATACGCCCGGATAAGAAACATGCCCACCAACTCTCCTTGAGCACCGGCCGCAGGCTGAAGGGTGAACGCATCCATTCCTGTAATTTCGGCAAGCAATTCCTCTGTTGTTTTTAGGATTTCGAGATTACCCTGACTAAATTTTAAAGGAACGGATGGATGTGTGTGGACAAATGAGTCAATAGAGGCCACTTTCTCATTGATTTTGGGATTGTACTTCATCGTGCAGGAGCCTAAGGGATAGAAACCGATGTCAACGCAGTAGTTCGTTTGAGACAGCCGGGTAAAATGCCGGACAATCTCTGTTTCTGAAACCTGAGGAAATCCGTCAACCTTTTCCCGAGTAGGAACCTCATTCAGAAGATTTTTTTTCACGGGGATATCGAGAGGAGGGAGTCGAAATCCTCTCTTTCCCTCTCCACTTATTTCGAATATTAACGGTTCTCGAATCATTTTAGTTTTTCTAAATCATCTCTAAACAAAATCCTTGTTCAAGTTATTTCATTAAGCACCGCTGCCAGCTTATCGATATCCTCTTTTTTATGAGTTTCAGTCACACAGATCACGGCGCAGTTTTTAAGCTCTGGATATTCATTTTCTAAACCATACCCAAAAATAATCTTTTTTTCTAGAAGCATGGATTCTATTTCTTCCCAAGGTTTGGAAAATTCGCAGACAAATTCATTGAAAATATTTCCGCTGAATTTGAGAGAAATCCCTTTAATTTGACTAAGCTGCTCTTTGGCATAATGGGCTTTTTGCAAATTTTGCCATGCCAGCTCTTTAAAGCCTTCCTGTCCAAGAGTCTCAAGAAACATAGTGGCCCTGAGGGCGCACAGGGCTTGATTAGTGCAGATATTGGATGTTGCCCGTTCTCTCCGGATGTGCTGTTCTCGAGTGGACAAAGTTAAAACATATCCTCTATTCCCCTCAACATCGTGTGTTTCACCGGCGATCCGGCCCGGGAACTGACGAATAAACTCTTTCCGACATGACATAAATCCCAGATAGGGGCCTCCAAAACTTAAAGGAATACCAAAAGATTGGGCTTCACCTGTAACAATATCTGCACCAAGGCTCCCCGGAGCTTCTAAAATACCGAGAGAAACCGGTTCTGCTATTACAGCCGTTGATAAAGCATCATGTTGATGTGCCATTTCTGATATTTTTTGTATATCCTCGATCGAACCAAAAAAATTAGGTGACTGGAAGACCACAGCGCTTGTCTCTTCGTCCATTGAACTCTTGAGTTTTTCCAGATCAATACAGCCGGATTCGTCATATCCAATCTCTATGATATTAAGATGCAGGTTGTTGACATATGTTCGGATGGTTTCCATGTACTGAGGGTGAAGAGATCTTGCAACAAGAATTTTTGGTTTGCTGCGCAACCGGTGTGCCATAAGCACGGCCTCGGCTGCACCGGAAGCCCCGTCATAAAGGGAGGCATTGGCAATATCCAGCCCAGTCAATTGGCAGATAAGAGTTTGGAACTCGAATACGGTCTGGAGTGTTCCTTGACTGACTTCCGGTTGATAGGGCGTGTAGGGACTGACGAACTCTCCCCTCTGGCTTAAATAATCAATAACCGACGGAATCACATGGTTGTATGCACCGGCTCCCAAAAAAGAATGGATATCCGGAGATAAGTTTTTTTTCGCTAAATTTTCAAAATAAGCGATCACTTCAACTTCAGTAAGAGGCCCCGGAACATTCAGATCTCTGTTCAACTTGATGTCAGCCGGGATAGAACTAAAGAGTTCTTCTATCGATGTGATGCCAATTGCAGCCATCATCACTTTTAGATCATTATTACTGAGAGAGATGTAGCTCATCCGAATTCAATCTCCTCTTGAGATTAATCCTCCTGTGACTCCAAAAATTTTTCATAGTCCAAAGCAGACATGAGTTTTTGCAGCTCCGATTTATCTTTAACTTTGATCTTCATGATCCAACCTCTGTTTTGAGGATCTTCATTGAGGAGTTCCGGTGAATCATTGAGCCCGGAATTTACCTCGACGACCTCTCCCGCAACAGGCGAATAAATATCAGAGACCGCCTTGACAGATTCCACGACACCAAAAGATTGATGAAAACCAAACACGGCTCCAACTTCCGGGAGTTCTATATAGACAACATCTCCTAGCTGTTTCTGAGCGAAATCTGAGATTCCTATTGTTCCCAAGTCTCCTTCGATTTTTATCCATTCATGGCTTTCAGCAAAAAAATATTCACCGGGGTTCATGGTTGACCTCCTAAACATTTATCTCGAATCAGATTCAAAACCTAATTCATTTCCCTTTTATAAAAAGGCAGCGGAATAATCTTTGCCGGAATTAGCTTTCCTCTGACTTCTATAGATATTTCCGTACCCGCTTCGGTAGACTTGATGGGAAGATAGGTCAAACCGATGCTCTTCTTCAAATACGGAGAATAGGTTCCTGAAGTCACTTCAGAGAGTTTTTTTCCCCTGATAAAGACGGGATAATGGGACCGGGCGATTCCTCTTCCTGTAATTTCAAAACCTACGATTTTCTTTTTAATACCCTTTTTCTTCTGTTTAAGGAGGGCTTTGCTCCCCAAAAATTCGCCTTTTTTAAATTTCACCAGCCAACCCAGACCTGCTTCAAGGACTGTTGTGTCATCATCGATGTCATTGCCATAGAGCAAAAGACTGGATTCTAAACGGAGGGTGTCCCGGGCTCCCAGTCCAACGGGTAAAATCTTGTAGGGCTTCCCACTTTTCATAATGAGATTATATATTCGTTCAGGTTTTAAAGAGAGTGTATAGATTTCAAATCCATCCTCTCCTGTATAACCCGTTCGGGAGATGAGGACTTTCTCACCTGCGATACTTCCCCAGCTTGCGCCAAACATCTTCATCTCATCAAGTCTCAGTTCAGTCAATGGCTGGAGAATATCGAGGGCCTTGGGACCTTGAAGAGCCATTTGGGTATAACGATCACTTTCGTTTTCTATCCACACGTTAAATTCCCCTTTATGGCTGAGAATCCACTCGTAATCTTTTTCCGTATTGGCCGCATTGACGACTAGTAGGTAATCGTTTTCGCCAAGACAATAGATGAGGAGGTCATCCACAAATGTCCCCTTCTCAGTTGTTAGAGCCGTGTACTGGGCTTTGATCGGAAAGAGCCGATAGACATCATTGGGAGTCAAATATTGTAAAAACTGAAGAGATTCCGGTCCCTTTACAGAAATCTCTCCCATATGGCTGACATCAAAGAGTCCGGCTTTTTTGCGAACGGCCATATGCTCATCAATAATGCCTTTAAACTCGACGGGCATATTCCATCCGGAAAACTCTATCATCTTTCCACCGAGAGATTTTTGGCATTCAAATAAACGGGTTTTCTTCATAGTCGAACTTCTTTGGAAGTATTTAATTATCATATATCCTCCCTGGGGTCAAATATTTGAAGAATTAGAAGAATTTGGCCTTATAAATTTGCTATAATGAGGGAAAATTATGATACAAATTAAGAAAGATCTTACAAAATCCATATTCCGGATATTAAAAGATTCTTATCCTCTTGAACCGGATAATATCGACCTCTCTTACACGCCCACAATTGATCTGGGTGACCTCGCGCTGGCATTTCCATTTCAACTGGCAAAAAAAATGAAACGGCCGCCACGGGATATTGCTGCTGAGATCGTGCCTAAACTTGAATCTCTCGATGGAATCACAAAAGTCATTGTCGCAGGAGCGGGCTATATCAATCTCTTTATAGATCGACAGGATTTTTTCTTATCTAAACTTAAGAATTTGGGCCGCACGACTCTTGTCCGTGAAGAAGAAAAAATCATCATTGAGCACACCAATATAAATCCTAACAAAGCGGCCCACATCGGCCATCTCAGAAATGCAATTTTAGGAGACACTCTCGGTAACTGCCTTAAATACAGAGGGGAAAATGTCGAAATCCAGAACTATATCGATGACACTGGAGTTCAAGTCGTCGACGTCGTGTACGGCTTTATGGTGATGGAACAGAAGAGTCTGGCCGATATCGAAAAAATAGGCGGAAAATTTGACTTTTACTGCTGGGATCTTTACACCCGTGTATCCACTTTTATGGACTCAAATCCGGATGCAGCCAAAATCAGATCGGTTATTCTCAAGAAAATCGAAGAGGGTATAAATCCTGAAGCCCAAATCGCTGAACACATATCGCTCCGGATCCTTAATGCCCACATTCACACGATGAAAAGACTTGACATCGATTACGATGTTCTTCCCCGGGAAAGCAGTATCCTGGCACTCAAGTTTTGGGAAAAAGCATTTTTTCTACTTAAAGAAAAAAAGACCCTAGAGTTTATCGACACAGGAGTCAACAAAGGCTGCTGGGTAATGAAGCTCGAAACACAAGATGAGAAGGAAAAAATTATCGTCCGCTCAGACAGCACGGTCACCTATGTCGGTAAAGATATTGCCTACCAGCTTTGGAAATTCGGGCTCTTAAAGAAAGATTTTTATTACAAACCTTATATGGAAGAAAACGGGCACACACTATGGATCACAACGACTGAACCCACGACTCACCGTGTTCAATTTGGAAGTGGAAGTCAGGTCTATAACGTCATTGATACGCGGCAGAGCTACCTTCAAAAAATCGTGGTTCAGGGTCTCAGATCCCTCAATTACCTCAAACAGGCCAAAAAATCTATCCATTTCTCTTACGAAATGGTTGCCCTCTCACTCAAAAGCGTCAAAGAACTGGATCTGAATATCACGGAAGAGGATAAGGATAAAAGCTTTCTTGAAGTTTCCGGAAGAAAAGGACTGGGAGTCAAGGCCGATGATCTTATAGATCGTTTGGAGCAAAAGGCATTGGCTGAGGTGGAAAAAAGAAATCCCGAGTTTTCTTTCGAGAAAAGGACAGAGATTGCACAAAATATCGCCTGCGGGGCCCTGCGCTATTTCATGCTCAAATTCGCCAAAAATTCTCTTATCGTGTTTGACTTTGAAGAAGCCCTCAGCTTCGAAGGAGAAACAGGCCCTTATCTCCAGTACACGCTTGTCCGAATCAACTCCATATTTCGTAAGCTCAAGGATAAGGAAAACTTTGAAGAAAAATCCGTCATAAATCTGATATCCTCCAAAATATTTTCTCTCTCCTCTCTTGAAAAATCAGAACTCGCCGACTTCTGGGAGCTTATTCTCTTCGCGGGAAAGATGGATGAAGAGGTTCTTAACTCTATCCATTCTCTCGAATTTTCCCACCTTGCCAAATTTGCCTTTAGCCTATGCCAGAAATTTAACGGCTACTATCACAAGTATTCAATCCTTGCCGAAGAAGACCAACATGTTAAAAACATCCGAATTTTAACCATTTATTTTATTAGAGAAACATTAAAACGTGCTCTGGAACTCTTGGGAATCCCCACCCCTTCGTATATGTGAATAAATCTTAGGATTCGAGGATACAAGGATTCATCAGAGGCGGATTCCTATGCCGATGCCGGCTTTGATTCCGCCTATATCTATAGTGAAGTCAGCCGGGGTCATCCTGCAGTAGGAATACTCAACAAAAAAATCGATCACAAATTGATTCACCGGCTCCAGATAAACACCCGCTTTAGTGACAAAACCCACAGCTCCGGTTTTTACATCCCCAATGATATTTGACTCCTTATAATTGAAGTAATTTATTCCAGCTCCACCATAAAAATTTAAAACACCCTTTGTTATTCTGTATTTGAGACCCCCTCCAAGAGGTATGATTTGGAGAGATGTTTTTTCCCCCGTAAATGTCAGTTCCCCATATTGAGAAAAATAGGATCCTCCGATCCATATATCAAGATTTTTCCAGATGCCCATGGAGATTTCTCCCCCATACATCGATCCGCCTCCATAGACATCTTTAAAGGCCTGTTCAGTGGGATAAAAAAAGCTTCCTTTCACCTCAAAGGTAACCGATCCTGCATGCATATATACAGCTGCAAAAAAAATAACAAACAAAAACATCAAGACTTTTCTCATGTATTTCTCCCTGAATTGCATATGTTTTTCTATTTTACACTAAATCGATAATCAAAAGAAGTTTTGTGATTGTTTTGCCAAAACTCATCCATTCATGGTATAGACAATTGTCATTCACATGATCAAATCCAACTTGTCACTAGAATCGTTCAGTATCACGCTTCTCCGGTGGTATAAAAAATATCATCGACACCTTCCGTGGAGGCGGACAAAAAATTCTTATAATATCTGGATTTCAGAGATCATGCTTCAACAGACAACTGTTCAATCAGTCATCCCCTACTTCGAAAACTGGTTAAATATTTTTCCCGATATCCCCTCTCTCTCCAGGGCCCCTCTCCAAAAAGTTCTCAAAGCATGGCAGGGTTTGGGATACTATCAAAGGGCCAGGAATCTACACTCGGCTTCAAAAATAATCGTAAAATCTCATAATGGGGAAATTCCAAGTAATTATGAGGTTTTGAGAAAACTCCCCGGATTCGGCCCGTACACCACAGCCGCTATATTGAGTCTGGCCTTCGATCTGCCTTATCCTGTCATCGATGCGAATGTACGCCGTGTCCTGATGCGTTTGAAGGGATTAGCGAAAGAGGCCAACGCCCGTTATGACAAAACACTTCTGGATTTCCTTTCTCCTCTCCTTCCCAAAAAGAATTTGGGGACGTTCAATCAGGCTATGATGGAACTGGGCGCTCTACTATGCAGGCCAAAAAATCCATCGTGTCTCCTCTGTCCATTTCCGGATGACTGTAAGGCCTTCATACAAGGAAAACAGGAAGTTATCCCCAAGCCAAAGAAAAAGAGCTATAAAAAAATTGAAGCCGTAGTTGGCATTATTAAAAAAGAGAACAAATTATTAATCCAGAAGAGACCTTCCAACGGACTGCTTGCCGGACTCTGGGAATTTCCAGGAGGTAAAATGAAATCAGGAGAGACCCAAAAACAGGCCTTGCGGCGGGAAATCAGAGAGGAATTGCACTGTAAAGTTCAAGCATCAATTTTTATTGTTACTGTACGGCATGCCTATACGCATTTCCAGGTCACTCTCCATGCTTTTGAGTGCAAACTGGAACAAAATCCTCGTCTTGACAAGAATGTCCAACGCTGGGTCACTCTTAAAGGTATTCAAAACTATCCTCTCCCTTCAGGCAGTGCAAAGATCATCCGCTATCTGGAAGACCTCAAAAAAACCAAGGAAAACAAAAATTATGGTAAGTAAAATATTTATTGAATGTTACTTGTCTTCTCCTTATTTTTTCTCAATCCCAACTGCAAACCGCAGCCCACATTCGGCACTCTCGATATTTCTCTTTATCTTCCTGCTTCCGGAGAAGTTGACGAATGGAAAAAGGAAAGAGCTCTCCTTTCATACAGTGGTGAGGATCTCTTTACTTATATCAACGGAGGCGCCGAAATCTATCACGAATACGGTTTCAAGCAGGTCGTCGTCCAGGATTATAAAAATGCCAATGAACGGTCTCTTTCCGTAGAGATTTTTAAAATGGAAAATCCTGCGGCTGCATACGGCATTTACTCCTTTAAAAAAAAGTCCTGACGGCGTCCTATGGGAAACTGCACATGAAGGCAGATTAGAGGGTTATTATCTGAATTTCTGGAAGGGTCATTTTCTGGTCACGATCACAGGTTTTGATGAAGAAGACGAAACCGTGGCTGGCATAAAATCCATAGCCAAAACCATCGCCAACAATATTCCCGAAGCGGAAGATGTGCAAAAACCTCAATTAACGAACATACTCCCACAAAAAGATCTCATCCCAGGAAGCGAAAAGTATTTTAAGGGAATCCTGGGATTATTCAACAGCTATCCCTTTTCCCGACAGGATATTTTCGACATCAAAGAGGGAGCCAAAGGATCCTATTCAGAAGGTTACGACATTTATCTCATTCAATACACCGATCCACATCAATCCGGTGAACAACTCAAAAGAATCGAAGAGTCTCTTCGTTTTGGCCCAAAATATCATAGCTTTAATTCCTCAGAGACGGTATTTTTCATCCTCGATGATAAAGAGACGCTCCTTTATTTTTCAGCGATAGAAAGATACATCGTAATAATTTTAGGTGCCGAAGGTTTCGCCAGCGCAGAGAATATAGCTAAAGGATTACAATTTAATGGGGATCGTTAAAAGTGTGGCGGACGCAGTTGCAACCAATTCGAACCGCTTCTGAAATAACTGTGCGGATCAAAATCAACCCTGTCCGTCACGTTTAGATGTATCAGAAATATTCTCAAAAAACAAAAGAACTTCGTCTGTTGGGAATGTCTTATCAACAAATAGCTAAAAGCCCGAATGTCAGATGAAAAATCGTTATAAATGCTTATGACCTGCCCCCCATCAATGTAACACCTTTAAAGTGAGATTATGCCAAAAAACTAACATTAAGTGTGGATCATTTTTGCGGGAGGAGGTCCCGGGTAGAATAACCAATACCACTTTAACCAATATATCCTCCGGTATGTACAGAGTGAAACTGGTTAAGGAAGGTTATAAAAATATAGAGTAAAGTGTTTCAGTATCATTGCTACAGTACGATGGAAGGTAAAACTCCTCTAGAGAAGACCTTGGGTGAGCTAAAATATCTGCAGAGAGATTTTAGATTGCCAGAGAAACTTACTATTGCACATGGCTTTATTCACCTCATCAGGTTTATCCGTAGGCCTACCCCTCAGAAAGGCCTCTGGCTGTCTTAAAGAATGGGTGGATCGTCTTGCAGATCAGGCTGAAGGGATCAAGATTCTTCCCATTAAAGAACAAAAGACTTTAATTGATGGATATTGGAAAGAGCTTCTTCTGGAGGCACAGAAAACATGGAAGAGGCTTAATGGCTATAATTTGATTCCACTCGTTTTAGAAGAGAGAGTATTTTTAGATAGAGTATTGCAGAAAGTGGCCTAAGCGGCCAAGGTTTTAATATGGATCAAATTGAGATCGGCGCTATAGAACTTCTGAGAGCTTTGTTTTTTAGGGAGAAATGGAATTCGATTGCTGAAGGGTACGCTCAATCCATATCATTTGACAATATCTCCTTTGGATGCAATACTTTTATTTTTAGATGTCAATGGATGGATATTTGGGGAAATTGTGAAAATTTGGAATAAGCAAAAAAAGGGAATTCTATCTTCTAAAAAAGGAGTAGCAATGATCAAGAAATTTTTTAAAAATCGACACGGCAGCAAATATAAGAGTGCAGATTTAATTGAGGCAGCAAAGAATAACAATATTGAAAGTGTTTCAAAATCAATTCGTTCAGGAATTGATGTGAATGTAAAGGATGAGAGTGGTATCACAGCTTTATTGTATGCAACAAAGAACGGCCATATGAACATAATGAAAAATATGATCGAAGCTGGAGCTGATGTTAATATGAGATGCGAGCCGGAATCAAAACAAAGCTCTGATCCTCTCAATCCTTTGACCAGCCTTATTGAGGTCTGTGTGGGCTTTGAAAACGAAGAAAAACTGGCAGGTAAGACAGCTTTGGAGATAGCCGTTCTAAATGGACATGGTGAGGCTGCACGAGCTCTACTCGAATCCGGGGCTGATGTAGAAACAAAGAATAAAATAGGTTGGACGCCATTGATGTTAGCCGCCCATAAAGGTTACACCAAAATTGTACAAATCCTTTTAAAAGCCGGGGCTGAAGTAAATGCAATAAATAACAGAGGCGCCACCGCTTTGATTTATGCTGCAGATGAAGGTCACACCCAGGTTGTACAGGCCCTCGTTGAAGCTGGAGCGGATATGAATGCACGGGATGAAACCTACGGATGGACAGCCCTCGAAATTGCCGTCCAAAAAGGATACGATGAAATACATGAAATTCTATTTAAAAGGGGTACTAAAGCGAATGAAAAAAAACTTAGCAAAGAAGCACAAGCAGATGACCAGAAAAACAGTGATGGGGAGGAATTGGCTATAGCTGCAGTAGAGGGAGATGCTGATTTAGTAAGAAACTTAATAAAAAAAGGTGCTGACGTTAATTATAAAGGTCGTGGGGGCAGAACAGCATTAATGGCGGCGGCAACTTTTGGGCATAAAGATGTAGCACATATTTTGATAGAAAATGGTGCTGATGTGAATGCAAAAGATGATGAAAATGGAATTACAATATTAATGTTTGCAGCAAATAAAAGACATGACGATATTGTAAAATTATTAATAGAAAATGGGGCTGATTTAAATGCAAAAGACAAAAGAGGTAAAACAGTATCTGATCTGCTCCCCGATTCTTGATCCAAATCGGATGTCAGTATTTTGTGCGCGTGGATCTCAACAAGACATTTGAGGTGTGGCGATATGAGTGAGTCAGTAGACCGGCCTAACCTCGGCATCCAACCGTCCCCTGCGGCCGCGGTTGATACCGATCGCAAGACAATGAAAAGGAAATAATCATGAAAATTATTGGAAAATTTATTGGTTTATATTTTGCGATAGTTATCTTTATATATGGCATTTTCCCTTTAGGCATCACTGCATTTATATCTGGTTGGTTGGTTTATGGTTCTTTTGAGTCAGCCTTAGTGTTTTATGCATCTCAAATGGGCATGGCTGCTACCTCAATAATGGGATTAATTCCAATTTATGGTATTAAACTGCACTTTATATTTGTAAATAATAATATATTTCCTTGGGCTATTTCACATGGTTTAAGTCTTTCTTGGTTATTTTCAGTATCAGGTTTATTATCTGGTATTTTAGGAGCAATATGTCCAGGTGCACTAATCTTGAAATTATTCGAAGATAAAATGGATTCAGGGATTGGCTCAAATATTATCCTAATATTGGCTTTGTTGTTTGCTATCATAGGATCAATTTATAGCGGCATTTTATTTTTCTCTGTATGAAGCCAAGCGTGTATGTAGTCAAATGCTCATATACAAAAAAATATAGTGCATATTTCTGAGGTGCTTATTACTCTCCCCCCCCTCTCTCCACATACTATAATATCTTTTATATATATAGGGATACTATTGGACTGGATCTTCTTCAGTGTATTTGTGATTGATTTCTCTTTTGTAGCTCAGTAATTATTCTTTGTTTAAGTTCCTTTTTTCGTCCTGGGGGAAACTTGAATAATTCTAAATTCAGTGCAGGCAAATTGAATGATGGCGTTGACATGACTCCTGTTTTCATTTCTCCGCTTTTCTTATGAATTTTTCTTGAACTGAGGCAAATATATCTTTAGGTATGGGATCAGCTATTTTAATTTCTATACAAAATGGAATGGTCTCAGGATCCTTGACAGTGGGTGTAAAGTCAAAATAGAAGTCATGAATTTTATCACAATTTGTACAGCGGTAGCGCAAAACATCATGAACCCTATCTTTGTAAAAAACCCAACTTAAACGGTCAGGATCTTCAAAGTCCACTGGGATATTTTCTTTGCATTCAGTACAGCTACATTTCCTAATAAACTCGTATTCTTGATCTAGTGATGTGACAACAACAGGATGTTTCAAGCTTAATCCAATTTCGCTTTGAGATACCTTCTTTGTTTTCTTTTTTCTAAAAATTCCTGGTTTCTTAAACATCTTATTCCTCCCTTTTATGGACTAAAAAAAATCTCGATATAACATTCTCTCAGTTCCAAATGAGTATTAAGTGGATCAGCGGAAAAGCCTAAATGAATTAGCCGGTTAATACATGGATTAGTTTCAATCCACTTTCACTCAATGGGAATTAATAAAATTTGTCCTATATAAATCTTATTAGGATCGGCAATATTGTCTTTGTTAGCAGTGTAAATATTTTTCCACTTAAGTATGTCTCCATAGAAACTATAGGCAATTTGAGCAAGGCTATCTCCCCGTCTAACTTTATATAATACAGTTTGTTTTTTCTCAGGCTCAGGGGCAGTAGGAGTTATTGATAGGCATTTCAAATCAAGAGATTCGCGATTTACTGTATTTACAGCTATTTCTGAGACTAAATCCTTATGAACTTCACTCGGAACATCCCCAGAAACACTAATGACTTCATCTTTATAAGAAACATCAAGGCCTAAACCTGCAAAGGAGGAATGATTATTTATTTCTTCCCCTAGCTTTTCTGCCAATACAGCATAATCAATGGGTGGAGACGGTTTCTTAATAGTACGAAGCAAAGGAATAATCATCAGTCCTATGATAAAAGCCACAACCGGAACACCGACGAGGAGCCACTTAAACAAACCAAGCCTACGCTTCTCTGAAGTTTTAGCCTTGATAGAAAGGTTTCTGGCTTCCAAGACTTTTTCCTTTGTTCTTTTGACCTCTTCATTCTCAGGATCAATCTCCAAAGCTCTTTCCAGATGAGATAAGGATTCATCGTATAACGCTTTCTGAGCATACGCTTTTCCCAGGACTACGAGGAAATCAACAGAGTCAGGATTAAGGGAAATGGCAGCCGTGAATTTCTCGATGGCTTCATCGAGTTTCCCTTCCCGGATAAAAAGAAGCCCTTCATTGTAATAACTCTCCGGCAGTTCTTTCAGGCGAAAGACAGGGCTTAAATCCGTCCCGCACTGAGGGCATTTTTCCTCCGAGACATTCTTCTTTAAACAAACGGGGCAATCAAGCATTTAATTTTTCCTCATAACTTAATTCATTAAATTTTTATATTGACATTATAAATATTAAAAAATAATTATCCCAATTCTCCTTCAATCTGTTGGATTTTAATTTCAGCTTCATCGATTTCATTTTTGCTCAATGCATCTATTGCCTCGTTGTAGTACTTCTCAATTCTCTCTTTGATATCTTGATTAACCTCAGCCGCTATTTCTTTCCAACTTTTCCATATCTCGTCAACATATTTTTCAACTTTACTTCTTTTTTCATTTAGTCTATCGCTATAAATCCATATTTTCTTGCCTTCTATGCTTGCTTCCACTTCCAGAATCCCAGCGTCATCTAAACCAAAAGCGACTTCAATCGGTGAAGAAGATGGAAAGTCTTTAGGAATATTTATCCGTACTAATATTTGCAATTCATTTTTACTTGCCACCTCATCGAAACCCGCATAAATTGGGAGTTTTATTCTCCTTGATTTCGGAAATGGAGGGTGGATTTCAATAATCTCTGGTTCTGCAGTCGGATATCTAGTCTCCTTCTTAAAAATCACTACAAACTTGTCATCCCCAGTCTGCATTCCAAAAGGCTGTACTATGCAGCCTCTAAAAATGATTCCCAATAGATCATTACATTCAGGGGTTGTACATTCATTCGCATTTGGAGGAGGTGGATGTTCCTCAATCTTTCCAAGCTCCTTTTCAATCTGTTCGATATTTTTTTCAGCCTCATCGATATAATTTTCATTCAAGCCAATTAGCGCTTTGGCGAATAGCCTTTCGACTTTCTCTTTCATATCTGCATCAGCTCCAGCTTTTTTTGCTTCCCATTTGCTCCAGATCTCGTCAGCTTTTTTCTCAACCGGGCTTCTCTTCCCAACAAATCTGTCCGGATAGACATCTACCTGCCTTCCTGAGCCATCTTTCAGCCTGACCTTCACGTTTTCAAGAATTCCTTCATCATCAAGCATAAAAGCAACATCCACAGGAGTTCCTTTAGGCACATTTTCCGGAAGTTGCAGCCAGATTGTGACCAGTAAATCTTTCTTGCTTGTATTTTCGTCAAAGTCTGCATAGACAGGGACTTTAATTCTTCTCATATTAGCTTGAGGAGTACAGAATTCTTTGACAATCGGTTCAGGAGTGGGGTAGGGTGAGCCCTTTTCAATAATAACTTCGAATTTGTCTCCCTCAGTTTGAATTCCATAGTGGCAAGGTGTTATTTGCCAGGGTGTAATGTCTCCAACCAAAGATTCACTACATCCAGGATGAGTACACTTATCCGTATCCGGTGGATTCACATGTCCCTTTGAACATTCAATCCCTTCCAGGTTCACCGCTATTCTAGCTGCACCGAAAGACACACATTGAATCGGATCTATATTCATTAAAACTTTTTTTTCTCCAAATACATCTATTAAAGAACGCCGGACCAAGGGAATAGTTGAGGAGCCCCCGACTAACAACACATGATCGATCTGACCAGGTTTTAAACCCGTATTTTTTATCGCCTCTTGAACCAGCTCAATACTTTTTTTTATGTCCCTTTCGATCATCTTCTCGAATTGTTCCCTGCTCAGCCCGACCTCTACATCTAGCAGGTTGCCCTCTTTATCCTGGAGCAGGCCATGGATCACAATATCGGTCCTTTTCATTGTAGTCAGGGCCTTTTTTGCCTTCTCGGCCTGATTCTTCAGCTCCATCATAAAGCGCTTATTCTCCTTTGCATCCAGGCCGTATTCCTTCTTCACATGCTCCAGAAAATAATCCATAATTTTATTATCAAAGTCATCCCCTCCCAGCCACATAGTGCCTTCGATATCCAGCTGGGCAAAAACCCCGCCTGCAATGGTTATAACCGAAACATCAAAGGTTCCACCTCTGAAGTCATAAACCAGGATTGTCTTGGATTCCTCAGCCCCCACATTATCCTCACCAAAAGCGATGGCCGCTGCAAATGGCTCATCTAAAATTTTCAACACCTTCAATCCGGCGAGCTGCCCCGCCTTACGAGTGGCGTCCCTTTGTCTTTCATTGAAATACGCAGGCACCGTGATGACCGCGAATTCCACCTTGTCATCCAATCGCATTTCAGCATCCTCCTTTAATTTCTTAAGGATCATAGATGCAATCTGAATAGGAGAATACTCTTTGCCTCCAAGCAAAACCCTAACATCCTCTTCTATTCCATCTGAAGGAGGGATAATCTCGTACTGATATTTTTCTTTTACTCTCCGGACCTCCGGATCAGGATAAGCGCGGCCCATAAGTCTCCTTATCGAAATGATAGTGTCTTCCGGAGCAGATGTCATTCTATCGGAGGCAGGTGCCCCGATTATGATTTGATCTTTGAAATAGCCCACTACTGAGGGTGTATAGTCTTCAGCCTCTTGATTCTGAACTATCTTGACACGATTATGAGAACAATATCCAACCGAACAATATTTATCTCCGAAATAGATCCCAATTGACCTCCCCATAAAAAGCTATTTCCTTATCTTCTTTTTTTCCCTTTTTTACTGTGGGACGGGATTGATCTTCTTGGATGAGCCCGCCTGGAAATAAAAGCATCAATGTTTTTTTTCATATCACTGCAGGCCTTACAGCCTGGATAGAGCTGTAATCCAACATTGATTATTGACCTGGCTTCTGTGTATTTATGTTCCTCTATAAGTACATCAGCTTTCCTGCGGCAAACCTCATGATAAGCGGACCGAATAGAAATGTTATTCTTGTCAAGCTTAAGACCTTGTTGATAGTTCAGAATTGCACTGTCAAAGTCATCGGAATTGAATTGGATTTTACCCCTGTTGTAATACAAAATGGAAATATACTTGGATAAATCAATTTGGGTTTCTTCAAGCTCACCAATAGCCTTGTCGTGTTCTCCTTTCTTCCAGAACGCCTCGGATTTGATAATTTTTTTATCAAACATTTTTAGCCAGCTTGATTCCACAGCTTCTATTACAGTCTCCCCTTTCTTTTCCAGGGAGTCTGTGTCCGAAGTATGAGGTCCAACATGTGTCTTAGCCAGCTTACTTACTTTCCTGGCAGGTTTTGGCAGCTGTGTTCCGTATACGACTGTCCCTGATAAAACGAGATCATCTGAACCTCGAACAACTTTATCTCCGAACTCTCTTCGAACCATCTCCTCCACCAAGGGAACCCTGGTAGAGCCACCCATGAGCACAACAGAATCTATGTTTTTGCCAGTAATACCTGCTCCTTCTACTGCTTTTCTGGTCAGATGAATTGATTTTTGAACATGATCGGAGATGACACTCTCAAATTCGGGACGGTTTAGTCTCATCGTCATGCTTTGTTCTCGGATACTCTGTGTTCTCAAGCTAAATTCGGCTTCCACTGTTTCCTCATGAGACAGTCCCAGCTTCATATCCTCTGCAATGCTCTTTAAATCATGGATTGATGAACTGAAATGTTTTGATATTGACGACTCCAGTTTGTATTTTTCGATCAAATAACTGATGATCGCTGCATCAAAATCATTTCCACCGAGATTTCTATCCCCTTCATGCCACAGAGCTTGGGGAACACCGTTAACGATTCGAATAATAGAAACCGTAAAAACTCCACCCCCAAAAGCATAGATCAACGATGTTTCCCCTTCTGTTTTCAGCTTTAAAGCTAAGGCCGCTGCCATGGATTCGTCGAGCAGCTTGACTGTCTCAAAACCGCCGTTTTCAGCTGAAGTCTTCAAAGCTGCACGCTGCTTCTCAACAAAACATGAAGGAACAGTAAGAATCCCTGTATAAGTTTCTGAGCCTAATGCTTCACGGGCCTGCTCTCTGACAGACCTGAAAATATTAGATACAATATCAATCACCAGTGTTTCTTTCCCGCTGAGCGGAACTGTCTCTTCAAACCCGATTTTTTGCTTGATGCTTCTAAACCTAAAATCCGGGACTTCATTACTACGCTCGATAATATAGGGCAACTCACTCTCTTTATGCAGAACCTCACCCTTCCCGGCCGCACCTTCTTTCTGAACGGCTGTCCTGTAGAAGGTAGAACCGAAATCTATCCCTATGAACTGATCCATCCTGTTCAGAGCTTACTGATTGTTGAATGTTTCTGAATCGATCTCAATAAATCGTTTATAGGCTGTTGGACACCATCTTTGACGTCTTCAGATTTAAAGATTTCTTTAAGAATTGGCATTATTTCGTCAAATTTTGCTTTTACAGTGTTAACATCATTATTCTTTAATGCATCCTCTATATCACGCAGAACTTCTCTTGCCTTATCAGCATTCACTACATCACCCTTTTGTTGGGCTATTCCAATGGCCCTCGTTATGGTCACAAGATCCAGAACCAATTTGGGAAGAGTATCAATCTGTTTGTTCAATTCCTCAGTTTTCTTTTCGCCCTTCTCCTTGTTATTTTCCTTGACTGCGTCCTTCAGCTCTTCTGTCAAGTTTTTGAGTTTGTAAGTCTCATCGGGCTGAATCAGCCAACCGTATTGTTGTAGAACAAAGTCGGAGTATCCTGCTAAGTTATTCGCTTTTACTTTCCAATCCGGAGGAGGAGGAGGTGGTGGTGGGGCACCAATCTTTTCAAGCTCTTTTTCAACCTGCTCGATCTTTTTTTCAGCCTCATCGAGATCCTCCTCATTTAAGGCATTTATTGCTTCACCATATTTCTCATTAAATTTCTTTTCCATATCTGCATCAGCTTCAGCTTTTTTTGCTCCCCATTTATTCCAGACCTCATCAGCTTTTTTCTCAATTTTGCTTCTCTTAGGATCTATAATAATTCTGTCCGGATAGACTTCAATCTGCCTTCCTGAACCATCTTTCAGCCTGACCTTCACGTTTCCAAGAATTCCTGAATCATTCAGACTAAAGGCAACATCCACAGGAGTTTCAGCATCCACTTCTTCCGGGAGTTCCAGCCGGACTATAATCTGGAGCTCATTCTCGCTGGCCTTCTCATTAAAGCCTGCATAGATAGGAACCTTAATTCTTCTCATATTAGCTGCAGGAACGCAGAATTCTTTGACAACCGGCTCACGAGTGGGGAAGGTTGAGCCCTTTTCAATGATAACATCGAATTTGTCGCCCTCGGCTTGAATTCCAAGGTGGACAGCCGTTATGTTCCCTAAGATCACTTCTTTAACCAAAGGTTCGTCACATCCAGAATGAGTACATGTATCCTTATCCGGAGGATTTACATGTCCCTTTGAACATTCAACTCCTTCCAGCATCGCTGCCAGTGTTGCTGCACCAAAAGCCACACATTTCATCGGGTCTGTATTCATTAAAATTTTTTCTTCTCCAAAAACATCTATTAATGCACGTCGGACCAAGGGAATTGAGGAAGAACCTCCTACCAGCAGCAAGTGGTCGATCTGTTCGGGTGTCAAGCCCGCATTTTTTATAGCCTCTTGCACTATCTCAATGCTATTTTTGATGTCCCTCTCGATCATCTTCTCGAATTGTTCTCTGCTCAGCTCGACCTCTACATCTATCAGGTTTCCCTCTTTATCCTGGAGCAGACCAATGATCACAATATCGGTCTTGTTCATGGTGCCCAGAGCTTTTTTTGCCTTCTCGGCTTTTTTCTTCAGCTCCACCATGAAGCGTTTATTCTCCTTTGTATCCAGGCCGTATTCCTTCTTCACGTGCTCCATGACATAGTCCATAATTTTATAATCAAAGTCATCCCCTCCCAGCCACATGTTCCCTTCGATATCCAGCTGGGCAAAAGTCCCTCCTGCAATGGTTATAACCGAAACATCAAAGGTTCCACCTCCGAAGTCATAAACAAGGATTGTCTTGGACTCCTCTGGCCCCACATTGTCCACACCAAAAGCGATGGCCGCTGCAGTCGGCTCATCCAGGATCTTTTGCACTTTCAATCCGGCCAACTGCCCCGCCTTACGGGTAGCATTCCTTTGTCTCTCATTGAAATATGCAGGCACAGTGATGACCGCGAATTCCACCTTGTCATCTTCTCGCAGTTCAGCGTTCTCCTTCAAGTTCTTAAGGATCATCGATGCAATCTCAATAGGAGAATATTCTTTGTTGGCCAGCAAAACCCTGACATCTTCCTCTGTCCCATCTGAGGGAGATGTGATTTTATATTGGTATTTTTCCTTTACATTCTGGACCTCCGGATCAGAAAAAGCGCGGCCCATAAGTCTCTTTATCGAAACTATAGTGTCTTCAGGAACAGTTGCCATTCTATCCAAGGCAGGTGACCCGATTATGATCTGATTTTTGTGGTAACCCACCGCAGAAGGGGTTAGATCTTCGGCCTCCTGATTTTGAATTATCTTTACAACCGCTTTTTTCACTGCCATTACTGAATTCGTAGTTCCTAAATCGATTCCTATTGCCTTACTCATTTTTATTCCTCCAAAAATAAATATTTTATCTCTATTTTAGCTAATTGTTTTTCACAGCTTTGACAATGGACTTTCTCAATACTTTCCTGTGCCAGAGATATCCTTTTTCCGGTTCCTCAAGGATGGTATCATTTTCCAATTCTTTACTCGACACTGTTTCCACTATCCGATGAAGGCCGGGAATGGCTTTCCCCGCCGGGGCTTCTATCGGGACCACTCCCTCTTCCTTCAGTATCCTCTCTACCAGTCTGCATATACTCCTGAAATTGCCCATCCATATCTTTGTCTTCTTATCCATGTCTTTCTCTTTGGATTCCAGATTAAGAAACACACGATCAAATGTATCTTTTATCTCGATCAGTTTCAGTAATAAAATCTTATTGTTCTGGTATACATCCTCATCTTTACTCGTAAGTTCTGACTTCAGGGAACCGCATTCGCAAATCAATGTTACCAGGTCAGACTCTATTGTCTTCCACTTTTTTTTTTCCTCTTCACTGTTCCAGAATTGAAGAACTTTGGGCTTTTCTGTCACCATGAGTTCTTTTTCCACCTAGCCTCCTTGATTCTCCGTTTGATGCCTGAAACTAAAAACCTTCTGAAAAGCAGCTTTCAGCAGCCGCATTCTCTACTGGTCGAAAGGCATCTCGAGTTTAAATAAATCAATGTCATCATATTTATTCAGATCGCTCATCCGGAAGCTCCTGAACTTTATCTCCCTGAAATCCTCTGGAAAATCTCTCTTTTTTAAATCTGAATATAAATCTTTGTTCTCTAGATGAGGAACTGTCAGTAATTCTTTGATTGAGGAATCAATATCCATTGCCTCAAAATCCTTATCTTCTATCTTGCCGATGCAGTAATAAAGAATGTCTATAGAAATACGGGTCAAAGGATTTTTAAGGCTTTTCGAAGCATCCATGGCTTTGGTCAACCTGCGTAAATTCCTCTTATCATGCATGAATTTCGGCAGGGCCTGATGAACTTTATTATGGGAAGAATTCGGGTCGACATCTAAAATCTCATAAGGAGTTTCTATTTGATGCAATGGATCTTTAATCATTGTTTACTCCAGTCTATTTTATTTCCTGTTAATATTCCCGTAATTGTTTATGGATTTTTTGAGCTGTTTCTAGGTTTTTAAACATAGTTTTTAAAGTGCCTTCAGGCATTTTATCAACTAAAGGCCCCATGAACATATCCATACCGAAACCCAGGTTGAATCCTGGTGAAATAAGTGCTATCCCTTTTTTTAGCAACGCCATCGCCCCTTCGCATTCGCTTTTGGCAGAATAAGAAGAATACATGTATGAACTCTGTAATGAATTCAGCATTTTAACAGCTTTACCATTATACATACCGGCAAGATTTTCATTTACCTGCTTGCTTCCGGGATCGTATTGACATGCTTTTTCGAGCAACGAAATCGAAGTGTCCACGTTTTTGGATGCCACGCCTTCATTATTATAAGTAGTAGCCAGGCCCTGTTTAGCACGCTTATTCCCAGGCACATAAGACAGTGCTTTTTTAAGATCTTTTCGAGCCTCGCTATATCGTTTTTTATTTGTTCTAATGATTGCTCGATCACACAAGAGAGCAGCGATATGATCTTTAAGTGACTTGTCTTTTGTCACTTTTAATCCCTTATCCAATATTTTTATCGCATGATCTGTCTTTTTCTCTTTAGCCAATCTTTTAGTTTCTCTAATGCAAGTGTTTATCACTGTCTCTTCCAAATCGGCCTTTAATTTATTGAAAAATTTATCGAAATAGCTCTCTTTTGCGGCTGTGATCACATTTTTATCAGATAAATATTTAAAGGCCGAAAACCAGTCATCAAGGGCCTTAAGAATATCACCTTCTTCTTTAAGCCGTTCGCCTTTTTGCAGAAGTGATAAGGTGTGAACATATATACCTTCTATAGAGATTTTTGTCTCCTCTGGCAGTATTTCCCATAATTGAAGTGCCTGATCAGGATTTCTCATCTCCTCGAGCACAATAAACATTTTTCCCAGTATTTCGTGTCTGATGCATACTCTAAATTTTCCTATGGATTCATTCTTTGGCTCGATCTTATGAAGAATTTTACTCAATTCTTGGGCGGAAGAGAGAACATTGAATTCTTTTAAAAAAGCATATCCTCCCGGGAAGAGCAGTACATCGTCTACGGGAAATTTCTTGACATCTTCATCTTTTTTACTTAATTCAAAAAGGCTTAAAGCCTCTCGCCAAAAGCGGGCTGTTTTTTTCTCCAATAAAAATTGCATCAAATATTCCTGGAGTCTCAAAGTATCTTCTGGCCGTTTACTCTGCTGGTAAAAATCAATATAGTCATGAAACAACCTGGCAAGTTTCTCATCCAGAAAACTGTGCCTCAGATCCCTGATATCTTTTTCTTTTATGTCTATTCCCCACATTTCCTCTCTTTCCTTCTTCCACGACTGCCAAAAACCTTCAAGATTTACCATTAGTATCATATAGGAAATCGCACTGATCCATAATCGACCGATTCTGTCTGTGTCTTTCTTGGTTTTACCTGATTCTTTTTGGGCTGCCTTTTCGGACAATTTCTCATCTTGTACGATAAATTTTTTACGGCTTTGTTCTCCAATCGAAAATTTATCTGCTGAATCTCTTTCGGCAGCATTCTCTTTTTGGTTTTCCTCTTCTTTAACAGCCCACCAGTAATACAAAAGGGCAAGGCTGTGGATGAGTATTTTATTTGTGGGATCTTTCTTCAACTCCTCCTTCCAGATTTTTTCGGCATCTGCACGTCTGCCTGCTTTAAGATGGGCAATCGGAAGTGCATTCTTAAAACGTGCAATTTCTTTCTGAGCATCAGGATCATTCGGCAAAACTTCCAGGGCCAAAGACAAGACAGAAGAAATCTCTTTCCAGTTTTTTTCCCTCATCAAATTACATGCTTCATGGAGAAGCAGTCGGAAAGCCAGATTTCGTGACAATTCATGCTCGAAGTTATTCTCTAAGGCGAGTTTTACTTCCTTAAGCGCTTCGGAAGGCTCGCCCCTCTTAGCGCGCGACAGGGCAATATAATACCGGAGACTCGCCTCATTCTCTTTATTGATATGTTTCTTGAGTAGATCCTCGAGCTTTTTGTCCCTGTTTGTGGCTATGAGGCAGGCGGCTAACTGTTCGAACGGGCTGCTGGGATAAGTAGTCACAGCAAACCCTCCAGGATTGATATAGCTTCGCCATAATTCCCTTCTTTTATATATTCATTGGCGATTACACCATAAGCGTAAGCTGAGTATTCATCCGAACTCTTTCCTCTGGAAACTTCCTTGAAAATCGTCATTGCCTTTTCCTTTTCTCCTTTCAGCAAAAGGGATAAAGCAAGATGATACTTGATTCGAGAATTGATGGATTGTCGGTCATGAAGTTGACTGAGTTGTTTTATGGCAGAGGAATAGTCACCGACTCTTAGGCTGTGAAGTCCGTAATGATAAAGGTAAGGATGATTTTCGCTGTCTAACTCTACAGCCTTTTTCAGGCTGGTTTTCGCTTTTTTCCAATCTTCCGAATTTCCGTCTAGCAGTTCAGCAATTCCTGTTCGAAAATACAGCTCTGCCAGGTCTTTTTTAGTTTTTTCATCGGTTTCATATTTCTTCAAATATTCTTCCCATTCAGAGATGGCATCGGGATAATTATTCTCCTCAATATGTTTTACTCCAGCCAGGTATTTTGCTCTGTGAATATTCAGCTCTAATCTCTCATCATCAGGGTATTTCTCGTGAAGTTTTTGCCAGGCCTCTTTCGCTTCTTCAATCCTGCCGCATAATATCGATGACATCCCGTAGTAGAACAGAAATGTATCATGCTCGCTCTTTGATTGTTTCATCCTCTCCAATCTTTCAAAGGCTTTCTCGTAGTCTGATTCTTTACAATAGACAATCCCCTGCCTCATGCATAACGATGAAAAATAAGACAGCTCCTCATTTTCCTGGACAGCGTTGTATTCCTTCACTGCTTCGGAGAATTTTTCTTTCTTCTCCATTATCATCCCCATACCAAAATGAGAGAGATTATTGTCCGGTTCAACCTTAAGTGTGTCGGAGAAATAAGAAGAGGCTTTATCCAAAATGCCTGAGTTAAAATAAAGACACCCGAGAGCAGTCAAAACTTCAGGATTCTCAGGTTCGCTTTCTTGCGCCCTCTGATAATCTTTCTCGGCCTTTTCCAGCTTGCCTGTCTTTAGAAAGACATGCCCCCTCTGAAGCAGGGCTTTGAATGTAAAACTGTTTTCTTGATTGATTACATCCTCGAACAGCAACAAGGCATCCTTAAATTTTTCCATGTTTGCAAATGTACAGCCAAAATAATAGAGGTTCCGCGGCTCCTTGGGTAAGCCCTCAAACCACTTAACAGCTTTATCAAACTCATCTGTTTGAGCATATGACCTGGCAATGCAGAAAGATGCCTCATTAACCTCGTTTTTCTTTGTCTTAAAGGCTGGATGCTTCTCGATCTCTTTGATGACATCAATGAATTTTTCTTGGTGATACAGGGCCTGAATAAGGAGCAGCAGAATTCTCTCGTCATATCCCATAATTTCGATCACGGTCAGGCATTCATCCTCTGCCTTACGGTATTTCATGGTTAAAAGGAATATCTCAGCGAGTAGTCTGTGGCCTTCTACATACTTCTCATCCAGCTTCAACGCACTTTCCAGACAATCTTTCGCCTTTTTCAGGGATTTTATTTTTTTGTACTCATCAGCCAGATGATAGAAGTATTCTTTGTTATCCGGTGTCAGATCTATGGCTCTTTGATAGCTTTCGATCGCTTTGGATGATTCATCGTTAAGAGAATATGCCTTTGCCAGATAGAGAAAGTATTCTGAATTCTTCTCCAATTTGGATGAGGCATTCTCAAAAAGGCTCACAGCCTGTAACAGCTTGTTTTTGTTCTCTGCTAGTGTGAAGTCGAGGGAAGATTCGAATCCTCCTAATTGATCAAACAGTATTTGCCCCAATACGAATGCGGCCTCGCCCTGCTTTGTTAGTAACGGCTTTTTTTTCAGGGGAAATTCCAGAAATTTTTTGTAGACTCGAGTCAACTTCTCCTGATCAACCTTGCGCTGCTTAAGATAGGCTTTCCCCAACCAGAAGTAAGCCTCGGGGTGATCCGGGGCTATTTTTAAACAACTCTCGAGGGGTTCAATGCTCTCGGAAAACTTCTTACCCAGTATGTACACAAGCCCTAAATAATAATGTGCCCAAAAAACATCAGAGTTTACAGCAATGAGGTTCTGGTTCAGTTCAATTTTTTCTTTCCTCTGTTTCTCGGTAAGCTTTTCTCCTTCTTGGACCTGACAGGCTTCTCTCACGATTGAATATACCTTAGAGCTTTCATCAGTTTCCGATAGCCTGAGCTTTATATAAGAAAAATATATATCCAGAGCTTTTTGGTGCTGGGCCCCCTTTTCTGCATAGCAGTTTCCCATCAGGATAATAGCACCATCATGAAGCGAAGCACCCTTTATCTTGGCTTTTTTGTAGTTATCAAAGGCTTGATTGACATTGTTCTTAGCCTCAAAAACTTTTCCCAGGCCCAAATGGGCTTGCCCTAAATACTTTTTCACTTCACGGGGAGAGGATTCTTTTCGTTTCCTGGATTCTCTTTTTGTCTTACTAAAAAGAAGAGAATATTTGTTGTTCAAAAGGGTAAAAAATATGACGATTTCTACACCAAGTGACACTGCATTAAACAGCCAGAATAAGTAGACCAAACTGACTACGGCACTGATTATGGCCATGACTCTGGCCCAATTTCTCAATTTGAGCAGGCCGTAGCCAGTAAAAAAACCAAGAGCATTGAAAAACAAAACGACATACCACCATTCGTTAAGCCTAATATAAGGGGCACCTGGAACAGTGATAGTAACCACTCTGGAAAGAGAAAAAATGTTCAAAATGGCACCAACTCCCTTTAAAAAGTGCCAGCTCGCAAAAAAGGTAATAATGCCTGGAAGTTTCTTATTTGTCGTCATTTATTTAAAAGCCTTAATAACTTTTTCGTAGTACATCTGGGCTTTATCCAGATTTTCTTTCTCATAAGCTTTTTCTGCCTTTTTCAGTACTTTTTTATAATTAACTCTTTTTTTTCTGATAATAAGCAGGATTATCAGAACAAGAAGCCCTGCGGCAGAAGCAAAAACCAGGACAGATTGGGCAAGAATTTTGTCCATTAAGGTAATCGGTATTGTTGTTTCTGGTTCTTCTTTTTTGGGATTCAACAGGAGCAGCAATGTTTCCTCAGATAGATTCCCTGTGGGCTCCAGACTGTTTTGCTTCTGAAACTCTTTTAACGCCTCCCTTGTCTTTTCTCCCATCATCCCGTCTATAACACCTGGATCATAATCTGCGTCTTTCAGGGCTTGTTGAATTTTAATCATACCCTCTTGGGTGTAGGTTGCTTCTTTCTGGGCAACAAGAAATTGAAAAAATGAAAGAAAAATAAGGAAAACAGCCAAAGACATCAGCTTTTGAATAATGATAAAACCTCTGTATTTTCTCATTATGGTTCTAAGAGTTATGTGAAAAACTGACCTTAAACATTATTTCTTCTCCCAGAGTTCGAGCAGTATATTCGCATGCTTCTCCAGACTGTCTTCCAGACCGAACGAAACTGCTTTTTTTAGGGAATTTATGGCCCCGGCTCTGTTCCCGTTTTGATAAAAAGACAATGCCAGATCCCGGTGGAGCAGCGCAAAATCCGGTTTGATTTTGATCCCTATCTCAAAGATTTCAATGGCCGCTTTGTATTTCTGGCGTCTGTTGTAGAATTCACCTAGACCCAGATAGGCAAGAGGTTTCTGGGGATGATTCTCCACCAGAGCTTTTAATTTTGACTCCGCCTCTTTGAATTTGCCTGTGCCGAACAGTTCCTTTGCTTCTGCCGTAGACTTATCAATATACTCATCTGTCTCATCTATGCCCTGCTCATAATTCTCGATTGCTTTTAACAGTTCTTTTGCGGTCTTGTATCTTTCCTCGATGTTCTTTTCCATGGCTTTAAGAACGATTGCATTTAATCTTTCGTCCACTTTTTCATTAAGTTCGGTAAGTGGAACCGGCTTTTTCTTGCATATTTTTTCGATAATTTCTTCATAGTAGTCCCCTTCAAAAGGAAGCCCTCCGGCCAACATCTCATACATTGTTACTCCCAGTGAATAAATATCTGAAATGAGAGCACCCTTACCTTTAATCAATTCTCTAGACATGTATTGCAAAGTCCCGGTAGTAGTAGAGGCCAAGCCTGAAATGGAGATCATCTTGCCTATCCCCAGATCCGTGATCTTTACTGTCCCGTCTTCTTCACAATACATTATATTCCCAGGCTTTATATCCCGGTGAAAGAAAGGTATCTTATGGATTTCGATTAATCCTTTGCAGACCTGTTTTGATATATCTAAAGCCTCCTCAATCGGGAGAATTTCCTGGCTGCCAATGTTCCCAATCCTCTTCCTCAAGTCACCGCCAGGAACATACTCCATGGCCATGATATATTTACCATCGTATTTGGAAGGACCGAGATATCTTACGATGTTAGGAGCATCTATTTTTTCTAAATACGTATGTACGATTGCATTTAAAATCAACTCCTGGACGAGAATCTCTTCTTTCTCTTTGCTGAGTGGAATCTTGATCGCAATTTCTTCCCCCCAGTCTTTTCTGAGTTTAACATCCAAAACTTCAGCTACATATGTCTGGGCAAAGCCACCAGCTCCAAGAAGTCTGATTAACCTAAATTTTTCTTTTCTTGCCATTTTTTTCTAATCCTGTTCAAAATTATTCTTAAAAGATATCACAATGAGTGTAATGTTATCTTCACCACCTTTTTTGTTTGCCTCCGAAATCAATTCCTCTAATATTGCCTGTGGAGAAATTTTATTCAAAATAATATCTTTTATCTCTTCATCATCCAGCATATTGGTAAGGCCATCTGTACATAACAGGAAGTAATCACCTTCCTGCTGTTGAACAGTCTGAATCTCTGTCTCTATGGAATGATTGAGTCCCATCGCTCTGGTCACCATATGCCGCAGGGAATAGTCTTTAACATCTTCTTCGGTCAACTCCCCTATTCTCAATAATTCTTCAGCCAGAGAGTGGTCCTTTGTTAACTTTTTTATCTCGTCACTCCTGATTAAATAAGCCTTGCTGTCGCCAACGTGGGTGAGGAAAATACTTTTGTTGTGAAGCAGAGCAAGAACCAGAGTCGAACTCATTCCTTTTAGATTGATATCTGCACCGGACCTCTCGTAAATTGCGGAATTAGCGTGCTTTATTGATTCCTGAATGAGGGAAGGAATATTATCATCCGACTTCAGGTTTTCCTGTAAGAAGGCATGAACAGTCTGAACAGACATGGTGCTGGCCACCTCGCCTCCCTGTCGTCCGCTTATCCCGTCTGCAACCATAAACAGGTTCATTGCTTCATCCACAAGAAAGTTGTCCTGATTTGTCTCTCTGACTTTTCCGGAATCTGTTCTGTAGGCGACTATCATTGTTATTCATACAGGATTTTCATAATCTAATTTACTTTTTTCCCCAGGTGTCTTTAATTTCTGGCAACTTCACAGTTAAAGTGTCACATCCCCTATTAGATGAAATAACCAACTGTTTTATTTACCTAGTATTGCTTGTTAAAAGATAATGCTGTCTTTGCTCCACAATATATAACACAACGAAAAATCCAAAGTCAACGAACTACCTCACCAAAAAATCAGTTTTTAATCTGCGGGAGTATCTCTTTGAGGTTTTCTCCGCTTAGCCGTTCTTTTTTTATGAGTGCATTTATCACGGTGTCCAAGTGTTTGCGGTTCTTCTCTAAAAGACTCTTGGTTTGGGCCATCTGTTCTTTGAGAATCTTGTTTGCTGCCTCGTTAAGCTTTAAATATAGAGGACTGCTGAGAGCGCCCTCATACTTCATGAGCTCAGGGGTGACGATAATACCGAATTCTTCCTCCATCCCGTACCTGCATAGTATAGCCCTGGCAGAATTTGTCGCATTTTCAAGATCCTGCGATGCTCCTGTGGAAAGGCCTGCTTGATTGCCGAAGAGAAGAAGCTCTGCACCTCTCCCGCCCAGGTTAACACGAATATCTGCCAACAGCTCTTCCTTGGTGTGAATCCCTCGCCTCTCGATCTTAACAGCATCGGGTGCCATATATCCACCGTGGCTGCTGCGCGAAACCACTGTTACATAAGAAGGCCACCATCCGGAAAGCCAGTACATAATAGTGTGTCCAGCCTCATGACAAGCGGATCTTTTCACTTCCTCAGGGGTTCTGATCTTTGCTTCACCAAACCGTACATTCTCGAGGGCTTCTTCCAGGTGCTTGTCTGTTATCTCCAAACCTTCTTTCACTGCATTCCGGGTTGCCGCCTCCAGGATAGACTCCAGGTCAGCTATACTCATTCCAGCCGAGCGCTCAGCGATCAGTTTGACCGTGTCAGATGTGATTTTGCAGGCAGGGCGGTTGTCCAACCGCATTCTAAGATACTTCTGCCTGGCTGCACGTTCAGGAAGGTCCACTAGGATAGTTTTTGAAAATCTTCTGACTAGGGCAGAGTCCAGAGTCCGGGATGATTGTCCTAGTACTGCTGAATTCTCAGAGCCGATACTGAAGTTTGTAGCCGCAAGAACAAACACAGGCCTGTCCTGCGATGGACTCGTGAATCCATCGAGTTCAGTGAGTAGAGCATTCAGGGTATTTTCCTCAGCTTTGGCGCCCGTTCCTCCTCTGCGTGCCCCGCCCACTGCATCGATCTCATCTATAAAGACTATAGCCGGAGCATAGCGGCGCGCACGTGCAAAAAGGTCCCGAACATTCTGAGGGCCGCTTCCCTGCCAAATTGTCACAAAGCTGGATGCAGATATAGGGAGGAAGGCTACGCTGGATTCTCCGGCCATGGCTCGAGCCAGCATAGTCTTGCCAGTACCTGGAGGGCCGTGTAAAAGTACACCTTTAGGCGGTTTAAGCCCAAGGGCAGCAAAACGCCTGGGATTTTTTATATAATCGATGAAGAATTTGAGCTCATCCTTTGCACTATCAGCACCAATGACATCATCAAACCGTGTGCGTGGACGCTCGACTTCTTCAAGCATCTCACCCGCATCCGCAGCAGCGATAGCACGGGCGAGGCGGAAATTACGCAGGCGGATTAAAATTTTACAAGCATCCTTGTCAAAATAGGGAACAGTGTCAAAATTCAGAACTTTGCGTTCCTGCCCCATCCGGTTCGCGGTTTTCTCATAGTAAAGGCGCCTACATGTCTCAAGCAGGGCTGTCTCGAACTGCACACGATACACTTTCGCCTGCTTGTGCTTTGGATTAGTGAAGCGACTTGTTATCATGCCCCGGGCCCCGCCACCCTGGACGCAGGCCATGAAAAGCTCATTATCGATACTCTGGGTATCTTTATCATGATCAGCTGTGATGAAGGATAGTAGGTAGACAGGTATGTTAGGGAGACGCTCCCGTATTTTGCGGAGAAATTCCTGTCCCTGATCGAGCCCTCGATATCCTGAGGGGATAGAATCAAAATGAAGTACAGTCAGTGTTTTATCTAATTTCGTTAGCCCAATCCAAAGGTTCAACAGGACCATATCAACATCCTCTTCAGCTAATATCTGAAGTGCATCATCTGCTGTGCAGGCTATTTTCCACTCGATTTCAGAGATATGATTCTGATAAAGATCCGCCAGGCCTGTGTCAGCCACAAGCAGAATTTTTGGCTTTTCCTTGCGTTCGAATAGAGAGCGGACATCAGGTTCCATGTCATCGGATTCAACATCAACAGCAAAATGAACCTTGTCAATCTGCTCAAATACCTTATCTAGACGGTTAGTGTCGAATAATTGACAAAACTTAAATATTTCCGTTTTGACAAAGATCTCCGACTGTGAACGCAAGACACGAGCATCTGCACGAGCCCCTTCTCTCAGAACCAGGCACAAAGCGAGCAACTCGTGGAAACTGACGTTTATGTAATACTGCTTTTCCAACAGTTCTGCCATACGAGCCAATCCAGCCTGGACTACTTTCTCCAAGTCGTTAACACCTAGGTGATTGTAAAGTACAGGATATCCGGTAGCCATCCTTGAACAGATAGCTGAGGGAAAAAAAGGTTCTCGGGTGTGCGGGTCTTTTTCATTCTCTAAAGCATCAAGTATTGTCCTTCGGTGAAAAGAAGCATTGGCGCTGAGGACGCCGCTTTCGTTCGGTTGGTCGTAGAGTTTCTTACCTGCGTTTGTAGTGAAGATGATCATCGTATCGCGGAAAGTCACATTCCTCTCGTGGAATTTATCCTCTAATGTGCCTGCGTCAAGGACTTGGAGGAATAACTGAATTGTTTTTGAGTGAGATTTCTCGATCTCATCAAAAAGTAACAAGGCATTAGGGTTTTTTTCGACAAATTCTGTCAACGTTCCTGGATGAGCCCCGTGAAAACTCCTGGCCATACCGACTAGAGCCTCATTCTGCTGATGGCCTGAGAAGGCGCTCATATCAAACCTCTTGAAAGGACGGTTGAGCAGAGATGATCCCAATTCAGCCATGAATGTTTTGCCAACACCGGGCGGCCCGGCGAACACAAAAAGGGCGCGTGGTGCTCTTCTTTTTGTATCGGCTGAAGCAACAACTTCAGCATTAAAAAGACCTTCCACAAAAGAATTAATCGCATGATCCTGACCATAGATTTTCGAAAATAGATCGGAACGCAGAACTCTCAGGTTTTCTGTCAGCTCCTCGAGATGAGGAGTGCTCAGGTCTTTCTCGTACCAGGAAGCAAGCTGAGCAGTTGCTTTCTCATGTGTCACAGGCTCTACATTCAGTAAGACACAGGTCTCCTTGGACACAGCCAAGGCACAGATAAGATGCCGTAGATCGATCAATCCTGGATGAAAACGATCCGGAATCTCATCGGCAAGTTCCTTGGCGCTGCTAATGATTTGACGCACGTGTTCATCAAGGGGCAGTTTACTCGGACAGGTCACAGGCTCTTTAGACTCAGGGCAGAATTTCCTCAACTTCTCGGTCGTCAGATTCAAACACTCTGCCAATAGCACTGAAGCCTCGCTATGTCTGCCTGCTGCTGCCAGCACAGCAGTCAGAGTCAGCTCTGTTGAACCATTGGAAAAAGCCACGTCTTTTGCTAAATCGATGACTGTTTGAGCCTTTTCCGTAAACATGATTACTCCTTATTTTTTCCTAGAGTTCTGTTGGAATTTCACTCGTATTCTTCTCGCGAATCCATATCGACCTGGAGAGAGCCTTCCATTCGTCATCTTTTTCTATGTGTTTTTTATAAACTGATGGCCCTATGATGCAGATACTGGAGGTAGGTTTTTTCTTCAGTTCAGTCTTTATGAAAGAGTACCAATCCACGAGTTTTTTTGTCTCCTGGATTGTTTTCATCTCAGGCAGAACTAAAATGATTTTATTCGATGTAGATGCCTCAGAAATAAGCTTTCCTAGAAGTTCCCTATCTTCTACGAGAGGCTTGTCTGTAGACTTCTCCTCAGTTAAATCTATAATCCGTTTACCCTTTAAACCGGCGGAAACATCCTTTTCAGCTATCCTTGCCACACTAGCAACAATCACTGAAAACCCGGTAGCAACACTATCGCTGATCAAAAAAATGTTCTGGTGGTCCTTTTGTTCAAGGGCGTTGACAAGAACCTTTGACTCAGCCTTGCGGTTAGTGACAGGGGAAATTTTCCTTTTAACAACGATCTGGCCGACATCTCTCCCGTGCTCATCCAGAAGCGGAGTACTGGATGGCCTGGGTTCCCTCCAGGAGCCGGGTCCTAATTCGCGCTCTATGGCCGGTGTGGGTGAAGCGAGGATTGCTTCCAGGAGGACTTCGGCTGTAAATATATCATCACCCCTTTCGTTGGCCAAACCCGCAGCTTTGTTAAATAAATCCTTACTGACCTGTGACCGATGTATATGGCCGCCGTCATACGGAGTGTTCCCCTTGCTGAAGTTGGCTCGCAGGGAGCGTCTGACTTTGGTACTATCGATGGATAGTCTTTTCAGTTCGTCATTAACAGCACTCGTTTCTCTCTCTAAGTCTTTGGAAACATGCGAATCAGGGACAATCTTATTTAGGTCTTTTGCAGGCAATTCAGAGAATTTTAAGACCGCCATGAACAAGTGTTCGGGCCCGATTTCCTTAAACTGGTGCACAACTGCTTCTTGCGCTGCGAGCTGCAATACTAAATCGATTGAAACAGATACTTTCATGAAAATTTCCTCTTTATTGCTCTAGATTATATTATGCAAAGGTATGAGAAAGCAAAAACATTACAAGAAATAATCCCTTTGATTCATAATCTTTTTCCCCGTAAAGAACTACTTGCGAAACCGCGTGGATTATATCATAAACGAAATTGATTTTGAATTATTAAATTTCGAACACATGTTCTCGACTGCTGCAATTGACATCATAATATTCCTGTGGGTTCTCTCCAAGGTTCAGAGAAAACCACTCTTTTACAATGAAGGGAAAATGAATTTAATCAAATAAATCCAGGAAAACTTAAGTTCTATTATATTATTGGTGGTAATACTAATCTTAATTCAAATTTAAAATATTTATGAAATACAATTGAACAGTCTAACGGATCGCTACACTTAGGTCTATAGAAGTTAGGTCTACACAGTTAAAAGTGGCCCCTTGAATATTTGCTCCTTTAAAATTTACATTATTAAATCTAACACAATCAAAGTTGACATTCCGAAGTAACGTATTCTCGAAAGTAGCATCATTTATTTCCGCACCTTCGAAATTAGAACCTTGGAGATCTGCACTTTTAAAGTTAACGCTGTCTAAAGAGGCACAAAAAAATATCGATTTCTTTAAGTAAGCCCCCATAAAATTTACATCCTCCATTTCTGCTCCATTAAAGTCTGCCTCTTCAAGGTCAGTATCTTTAAAGTTTGCATCGGCTAAAGTCAATAAAAATGTATCTAAACCCCTTAGATTCGGCTTTATTTTTGGATTTTCATTTCTCCCTTGGTTCCATGCTTCAATGCCTTGTTCATAAATTTCAAAATGTTGATATTAAACATCTTAATTGCCTCCTTTAAAAATTTTTCTAATAGAATTGAGACTTCAATTAAACAATCACATCATTTTAAATTTAGCTATCAACAATTAAATCTGATTATCTGACTGTTTTGGCTAAATAAAGTAAAATAAAACCAAAAAAAATAACATCAGAGAAGTACATACTCCCAATTTGTTTTATTTGGCTCCTGCCTTTATCAACCTCTTTTTTATATATGAATCTTTAGCTACATCTAAAGCTGTAGTATTATCTTTTGCTATTATATTTACATCGGCTCCGTTTTCAATTAATATCTTAACAATTTCCAATCTACCTTGTTCTGAGGCACTTCTTAATGCTGTTTTTCCTTCTTCTGTCATTGCATTTATATCAGAACCTTGATCGATAAGGAGTTTTACAGATTCCTTCTGGCCTACTTCTGCAGCAGATATCATTGCAGTATGCCCTTTGTCTAGTCTAGCCTCAATGTTAGCACCATTTTCAATAAGAATCCTCGCAATATTTACCTTTCCTAAAATTGCAGCTAATATGAGTGCAGTAGCACCCGAATTTGATGTCGAGTTCACATCTGCGCCATTTTCTAGAAGAGTCCAGATAACAGCAAAATAATTTTCTTCTGATGTTAACAATCTGCCAGGAGCAAACATCAATGCCGTCATTCCAGTATCTGTTTTTGCATTCACATCAGCGCCGCTATCTATAAGTAACTTCACCATATCATTGTTTCCATTTCCTGCTGCAATTATTAATGCAGAAAAACTTCTACTATCTTTAAAATTTGAATCCGCCCCATTGTTAATGGACATTTTTACACCATCGATATCATTCTTTTGTACTGCATTTAACAATTTTTCGTTATACATAAACACCTCCTTTTATCATCATTTTTCTCAATTTCCACCCTCTGAAGTCCTGGATTAGACATATCACATGAAAAGAGATTAGGTCAACAGCAAAAAAAACGAAAAATAGAGCAAAAAAGTTAACCATAGAATTGACTTCTCTTCTCAAATCGACAAAAAGTAGTTGCGAATGCTCTCAGAAGCACTCTTCTCTTTCTTCTGTTGCGGTAGGAGTATATCGAATTTCGACCTCATAGTTCACTTGGAGACTTGACGCCACAGCAGTTTGCAGATAATTTTATAAGCGTACAAAGCCAAAAAACTATATTTTTGAATGGACCAGTTTTTGGGTAGGCCTCCCTTCCGCTTCGCCAAGATGATACATACGACATACATTATAGTGTGAGATTTTTCGGGCATATTTCAATTCATTCTTGAAACGCTGAATGTTCTTTTCATCAGATGCAATCTCTGGCTTTAAGAGTTTTAATGCAACTTCCTCATCGATTTTATTGTCGATGACTCTATAGACTTTTCCCATTCCCCCTCTACCGAGTTCTTCAATAACCTCGTATCTTTCAGCAAAAACACTTCCTCTAGTGAGTTTTTCTATGGGTGTTTTAGGGATTTTTGTGTGGATTGCATCTTGAATCCCCTGGAGTGGAGCCGCACACTCACCACAAAATTTCTGGGAATCAGGATTCATGGTTTGACACTTAGGGCACTCTATTGTCATTTTCCCTCTTTACCAATGTGAAACTAGGATATGTATTTTAGTGATCAGTGTCAAATGCTCAATATGCATTTTTTTGTTGTTACTCCAGTTGAGCGGTTTATCTCCATGCCATTAACCAGTTTGGGGTATGGAAAATCATAGGCTAGAAAAATTGCACGAAACGCTTAGTAAAAATACAACTGCTTCTGCCTTAGCTTTAAGAAAATTACTGGGATCAATATTACTTGAGCCTGTGTGTGAACCTTCTTCTTATGAGATTGCCACACTCCCTTCGGGAGTTCGCAATGACATATTGTCGCATGAGATTGCCATGCTCATTCCAGTCGCTCGCAATGACGATGGGAAGGGATTTAAGCCGTATTATATTGCTCACACAAAAATTCAAACACTTGCACTATTGGATGATAAGTACAAAGGTTCGAATTGGTTGATCTGGCGGAGAGGGTGGGATTCGAACCCACGGTACCGATTTTTGTCGGCACAATCGCTTAGCAGGCGACCCTGTTCAACCACTCCAGCACCTCTCCACCTG
>SDBU01001022.1_pt1 | contig 41088 bp, 45 predicted proteins | sample 2277071 | NCBI WGS metagenome assembly SDBU01 (sample SAMN10397929, study PRJNA504765) | marine sediment metagenome | isolation source: marine sediment core GS08_GC12, 126 cmbsf | place: Arctic Ocean: Gakkel Ridge, Loki's castle | collected 2008 | reverse complement strand
TGCCTGGCCGCGATTCAGTGAGCTCGGGGCGCCAACGATGCAGGGACTCAATGTATATTCCCGTGTCGGCGTCAGGGCTCCAAACACCATCTCGTTCTAGCTTCGTACGAAGCGTGGCGTTCAGGATGTTCCGATGATCTGCGAAATGCTGGACAAGAACCTGCCGCAATGCCCCTTGCATGACCAACTGCGTCGGTCCGTAGGAGCACAGAGCGCTCAGCGTATCAACCCGGCTGACCGGGGAGCTGCCCGAAGGGTACAGCGCCTCGGTTTCCTCCGGGTTCAAAAGGGGAGGGTCGCATTGTGGAATTACCTGTGTCACCAACGCCTCCCTGCTGGATTCCCTGGTTTGTGTTTAGGTCTATCCCAAGCACTTCGTCGACCAATCTTTGGTCTAGCTCGAAGTCCGCCATGCTTAGTGTGCCGATCGCCATGCTTAGTGTGCCGATTAGGCCCATTTTAGCCAGTTCATGCGGTTTCATGGGTCGGTCGGGATCTGCCATGGCAAAGGCTCCGAGTACCTATAAGGATACGTTAGCTGACGATTCAATTCAATAGCCGTATCAAGTTGGCCCAAATTCGCTAGAAAAACTCGACTCTGACAAGGATGACGAGAGGCTTTCCGGGGTTGGTGGGGCACCCGGGTCTGGTGGCTGAACGGTCAATGCCACCCAATTTGGGCCGTATTCGCCCACTTTCTCAAACACCACGAAGTATTCTCCCGGGTTCAGCAGCACGGCATAGGCCCATTCGCCATTCGTCGTCGTAATCGACTGGGCGATCGCATTTTCGGGCGTCCGAGCCCCGCCGTCCCAGTCTTCCTTCGTGAAAATGTGGATAGTGGCGCCAGCAATACCACAACAATCGCCCGTCTGATACGTGAGATTGTCGTCTGTAGGGTAGTTGTGGTCGACCCGGACGCACCCAGTCCCCACAGTGGGCTGAAATGCCTCGTCGTCGCCCGGATCGTAGGCGTCGGGGCTCGTAGGAATCCGATAGATGATGTCGCTATGCGGCGCCAGGGCGATCTGCAACTCACTGATGAGCGGGACGCCTCGCCAACTGGCGATGGATTTGATCTCATGGATGACCCAGCGCTCATCCGTGTTGCAGTCGACCCAGAAATCCTCTTTGGCGACCTCTGGAAAGGCAACCACGCGGGCTACAAACCGGGCTGGTCGCGAGCTGTGCTTGGCCAGATCGGCACCGCCGCGGTACTCGTTCATCGATTCGTTGTCCACGTCCATCGTGAACGGTACAGGTGGGTGGTACCCTACCTTGAACGCTGTGCCCCAGGAACTACGGTTCCCAGAGTCAATGACCTCCTCAGTGAGCGGATCGACAGCATTTGGGTCCTGCACGCCATATCGCATCCGTCGGACCATGAAGCCATCGCAGCTCACCATGGAGTGCCTGAGCTGCTCTTTACGGATGATCTCCCTGGCTACCAACCAGTCCTTTTTGTTGAGAATGCCCCAGATTGGAGCTGGATTTGACGCGTAAACGGCACGTGCCGTCGTGAGTATCAGGCGGTAGTGGGTCAAGAGACGCTTGCCCGCGGGCTCGCGGTTGCCGTCATCCTCCATGTACTGCGGATTGACCGCCGAAATCCCAATGTCCGTCCAATCCAGGGCCGTATCGTTGCCTGTGTAGCTGGCTTGGAGCTGGAAGGTGTACGGCGCCACATCAGTGAAGTCGTCGTGCATCTCCCACCAGATACGAGAAACACCTTGAAAAAGGTGGTTCACCATGACGCGCTTGAACGGGTATCCCTCAGTGGCTGGCATCGCTCTCGCCTCCTTGCTGGGCCTCTTGATCGATAACCTGCTGCGCGCCAGGTCCAAACAGCAACCGACTGTCATTGACCAGTTGGTCCAACTCAGCTTTCAGCGGCTCGATCGGAATCCGACCGGTCTCGAAACGAATGTTGACTACTTTGACCATTTCCACTGTTCTCCTGCCCTGATGATAACGTATTTGGACCGTCTGTGGCATCCTGAACTACCCAACTAAGTGCTCGTAACCCTGTAGCTGGGGTAGGCCAGCCAATACGGACGGTCAACGACATGACCAGTCGCTTCACAACCGCGGCAAATACCACTGTCTCTATGATAAATATCACTTCCGGCGGCAGCGGCTGGATGCCGAAAGATTGGCATATTTCACGGTAGCTCGCTGCTCTCGGTGGGTCAGGAACCCCGCCTCGCTCTACCGCTTGACGGTCCAACTCCGCGTTCAGTTCGCTCAGTGGTATCGGTATCGGCGGCAGAATTTGGCGGTAAAAGCCGTCTTCTCGCGTATTCGACTGGGTGTACGCGCGGACGGCCTCAATTGCCGCCGTCACGGCCGCTGCTTCAGCAATCCATGGCATCTGTCCACGACAGAGCTCATCGAACCATAGCCGCACAGTCGTCTGCATGCTTTCGGCGGTGGTAAGCTGAAGAATCTCCTCGCCCTCGGCAAATGCCTCGCTAAGGCTTCTGTTGAAGTGTGCCGACGAGATTGACGGTGTCGTAACCATCGAGACGTTGAACAGCTCAGTTCTTCCGACATTCTCCCCAGCTTCGATTGCATCCGCGACAGTCGTGATGCCCCACTGCCGGATCTCCTCTATGAGCTGCCGGTTGACCAACAGGGCGGGTTCGGCGGGCCCGGGTGGATTATTCCGTAACCGCTCTATCCCTTCCACGAACATTTCCCGGGTGAGCGGTGGCAAGATGTCGTCGTTACGGCCGGGTTGCCCGGCCGCTGCAGCATTGGCCAAGCGGATAAAATCGAGATCTATATCTTCAACCAACTCTTGGCAAAGTAATGCTGCACGGGCATCATAGGTATTGAGGCGACTATGAAGGAATTGATCCCAGGTGATCCACGCACGCTCACTGGTGAACGGGATCTTAATAGTACCCGCGACGCGGCGACGCGTATTGACTACCGATTCCGCCATACCCCTGCTCCAAGTTTAGACTGCCCTTTTTGTGTTGCATCCACTTCCGCCATTCGGAGATCCTTGCTTCCGCGATCCGATCGTAATTGGCTTCCTTGTTCTGATCGTCGATGCTGATCCCGCCAGCGGATACCGGCAAGCGATTGGCCCGGTACTGTTCGGCGGCCATACGGAACAAATATCCGCAGATGGCACCGAGCCAGTGCATTCGGAATGGGAAATTGTGGGTGTTGTACGTTTGGATCGGTGGAGGTGTTTCGTTCCACTCCTGCACCGGGAGTCTGATGGCCATGATGATTTCCGAGTCGGAGAACTTGACTGAGTCTAACAACAAGTTCTCCACTGCTGAACTGTCTCGCAGGAACAATCGAACCTCGGCGATCGACGGAGTACCCTGAAGCTGATCGAGTGAGATCTGCGGCTCTATGAACATGTAGAACATGTTCGAGTAATGCCGAACTGGGTTGTCGGGATCGGTCATGTCGTAGATGCCGAATTCCGCGAAGTAGATGCCGGGGCTGGCCAGGTTGTCCGGGGAAAGGTTTACTCGCACAATCCCCTGTGCCACGTCCTCGACGGAAACCTCGGCATCCAGGATGATGCCACCTACAGAGAGCTGCTCTCGCATGGAGAACAGCACGTCGAAGTTTGGATTGCACTCGCCGGGCACAGTTCCGTCGACCCAGGTACCTACCGTGTCCAGGGATTCGCTGGATGTAGACGAGACAGAGGATTGACTGGCGGACAGGGAGGAGGATTCTGACGCCGAGAGACTGCTGGATTCGCCCGGAGGAGGTTCCGCAAAGCACCCGGTGAGCGACAACGGCCGGCCGCTCTGGTCGAGCATCTGCCACCGCAGGATGGCCTTCTGGCACGCCTGCACAGTCACGCTGGCAATCCGACCACGAATATCCTCTCCCATGTAGGTGGGAGTGACCGGAAAAGTCTGGTTCTGCTCGCAGCAGGTCTCGGCCGGTACGGGATCGGCCGGTTTGTTTGAAATAGCAGGTGCTGGGCACGTCGGATCTGTGGCTGCTGGTGTGGCTGTAACGGGCATCGGTCACCCTCCCTGGATGATGGCTGTGTCTCCCACATTGTACCGTCCGCGGCCGAAATAGCCAAGGCTGACAGCGCATAGAAAGTGCCCCTGTCCAAACTGGCCAGGGGCACTTGCGCATATTCCGTATCGTACGCGGCAGCAGTTTAGTATTCCACGAGGGAACCGCTACTGCTGCTGTAGCTCTTGGGTTCGTAGGTGGGATCGACCACACCAAGGACCCCGCCGACGATCGCGATCGACTTGGGTGTCTCGTCCACCGAATCCCAGAGAACGGGGGCCGGGCGGCTGTTGATCCGCAAACTGTCGCCTCTTAGCGACCGCTCCAGGGCGTCGAATTTCCGCCGACGCCCGCCCTGTTGGTGCTGCGCACCGAGAGAGCCGAGCAAATCACCGGGAATTGCCACAACCTCATCGGCGTTCAGACGCATTCCTCGCGGTCCGAGGAAACCGAAAACCCTGGCACCACCCGAGATGTTCTCGACAACGGTGTAGAGTTCGTCTGCTGACGGATTTGCCATTTGTCTATCTCCTTATGGCGTTGATCTTTTCAGCTACTAACCAGGTGTCCTATCCCTTGTACCGATTACGTGGTCGGTACGGCAGCCGGTGCAGCCTGTTGCTGGTTTGCATTGGCGTTGGCCTGCAAACTCAGCACTGCGCGGGCTAGGTCGGGATCGAACGAAGCCTGAGCAGCGGCTTGTTTGATCATCTGTTGACTGACGTTGAACTGCGGCGCGTTGTAACCACGCGCAGCAAGCTGCTCTTGGAGATGCTGCTTGGCACCAACGAGGACGGGGTCCCCAGCGATGGCCTGCTTCTCCACTTCGGTGTCGTGGGCGGCTCGCAGTTGAGCGGCCATCGACAACATTTCCATAGCTTCCGACTCGTTGCCGGGTCGGATGTTGAAATCCTGCGCGAGCTTCTCAAAGAACACCGGAGCGTAGACCCGCTGATGCACGAGGGCATACGCGGCGTCCGGGTCCATGATTTCAGGAGGAGTACCCGCGTTCGGGTTTTGATTGTCTTGCGACATCGGGTCGTCTCCGTTTCTTTGGTTAGGCTTTACGTTGCTCAGAGGGCAACGGTATGCCTGCGTGAGCAAGTTTGTTACAAGTCGGGCAGAGGACTCGATACCCGGGCGGGTAGTTGTTTTGTTGAAGCCAAAGATACATGTTGCTGAGACCGATCTGTTTTCGATGGGCTGTGCCGCCGCCATCAATATGATCGATTTCCAATACGGCTGCAATATCAAACTGGCACCCAACTCAAATGGCACCCCCGTAAGCATCGAAAGCAGCTAGTTTTAGTCGCAACCAGCGATCACGAGCTACTCCCGCTTTCAAATTGCAACAACGTCGACAAAGTATCGTGGTCTCGGTGTGCTCACTGCCGCAGTTTGGACAACGTCCGAGATCTTTCATCTCTTTGTACCATTGTTGCGAATAACCAGCGAAGTAGTCAGTGCATGCAGGACACCGCGCCTTGCCTCCGGAATCCGCACCACAGTAACGGCAAACACCGGCTTCCTTGTTGCGGTAGTAACGGGCTGACGCACCCTTTGTCGACTTGTCGATGCAAGTTTGACACAACACGCATCCTACCTTCACCTGGCCTTTGCACTCCGTACAAACCCCCGCCGCTTTACGCTGCTCTCGTCGTAATTGGCGGCCGGTCTTGTTCTTTTGAGCACACTTGGCACATTGCGATTTGCCGCCAGCGGCTGCACCGCAGTGAATACAGCAACCAGCCTTACGACGCTCTGCTTGCAACAACTTTTTTGATTCCGTAACGGCCATCTTCATCCTTTCGCATGAGACTTGCGTAGTACGTGACTACCCGTAGTCTAACACGACAGGCTGCAAGTGTCAACACCAATGTATATTGGAAAAGACACGAGCATGTATGCCTGGGGATCAAGTCCTCTGCCCAAATTGTCAAAGAGCAAAACTGCGGCCGCTCCGAAGAGCGGGTGCGCAGGTCGAATGCAAAAAGAAAGACTCCAGCAAGTACACCTTAGGCGAAGTCGGCCCGCGCGATGCCGCCTGCATGCCCGATGCTTCCGCCACACGTTTGGTAGGCGAAAAATTCGAGCATATAAGCTTCTCTCCTTATGTACATTGTTGTGTCCTCCAGCAGGTACGATTTCCCGATGAATTTCGGGTCTGCAAACATCAGAATCGAATCATCAGGAACAAGATCGCGTTTGATAGTGATTATCCAACGCATGTTCATGAAGTTGGCTTCCGCCCAGCCGTTCTTGATGACGTCCTGGCTAAAGTCGCCGCCCATTTCGTCACGACCGAACTTTTCCATCTCCTTGATGGTGACGTTGTTGATCAACACCGTGTGAGCTTCCAGATGACTGGGCCCACGCGGCATGATCTTCCTCGCGTCCTGGAGAGTTTCGCGGGTGATTCCACCCTCGATCGTCTCCCATTGCACAACGTTGCCGTTGTACGGCACGGGAACGTCCGGGCCAATCATCACAGCGTTACACGCAGCGATGAATTTGGAATCTTCTTCCGCTAGCATGTCCTTAATCGAATTGTCGCTAAGGACCTGCCGAATATCCATGACCCACGTCCGCAGTTCGTCGACGTCTTTGACGAACCTGGGCGTAACCACGCGGTCGAACATCACACGGTAACGCGGACCGCGAATGTACACGTTGACCGGCAACGTGGCGAACGGGATGGAGATTGCAGCCGGAGAATCGGGCTCTTTGTCGACGACCTTGACCGGCTTGTCAGTGTCGACTTGACGATCGAGTTCGTCGTTCGCAATTTGCAGAGGTGGGAGGATTCGGCGGTAGAAGCCGTCTTCACGCATCTTCGTTCGCGTGAAATCGTTGACGGCATCGATCGCCTGCTTCTCCATCCCGGGCGTCTGCAACTGCTCGAACAGCGTCTCGTTCAGCAGCTGAGTTTGGGTTTGGGTTGCCATTTCAGGTAACCTCCGTGTTCGGGATGTCGGCCAATCATAGGCCGCTGAAAGTACAGGTACGAAAACTGCTTACCTACGTGCCTAGTTGGCTATTACGCCGAGGAAGGCAGGTAGATCGGCCAGAACGCCAACACGGATACGCCATGCTCATTCTGGAACTGACCACGACTGACAACGCCGCACGCGGGATCGGCATACTGTCGGACATCGCCCGACGAGCCGTTGGCGCCATCACGGTCGTTGGAAAGCACGCCGCCCGTCGCCTGCGTCGTGTTGGCCACCAAAGCGGTCAACAGCTGGTTCGGGGCGTAGGCGGCGTCTGGCGTGGTGTCAAACTCGGTCGACTCCAGTTCGTACGCGCCTGTGGCGACCAGACCGGACATATTGCCGGCCGGAGCGATCGACTGGTGCATGAAGTTTCCTGCCCCAGTCGTACCGGGATTGCTGACATCGAAGTCGGTGTCGGCTTGCAGGAGGAAAATGGCCATGTCGGTGTCGGCAATGCCAGTCTCAAACTCACCATTGGCATTCACGTGCATCACGCGACCGCCAAAAGCTTCGATTGTGACTGCCGGAGCCAACTTGGCCGAGAAATCGAGAGCACTGGGCTCAAACCAACCCTTGGGGTGGCTGAGAGCATGCTCGAACATCAGCGATGGGGATGTGCCTGGCATATCCTACACCTCCGTATGTGTGAGTGACCCATCAGTAGGCCGGAATTGCAAATTACACTGCGTCGCTGCTTTGAATCGTCCGCTGCTTTCTTCAGGTCGGCGGAGATAATCCCAGCCCACGGAACAAATTCACGGACGACTGCTTGACCAGCGTAGTACGGGCTCCCACGTGCGGATTGGTCAGCGAGTCCGCTGGGTTGTAGCCGGCACCGTTGCCGTTTGCGCTGGCGCCGGCCGTTTTGGTCTGGCCTGACTGGCTGTTGGGATCAACTCCCGAACCAAGACGAGCCAGTTCATCCTGATTGCGATGCCCTGCAACCTTGACCATCAGTTCCAGCACTTTGACTGGATCTTTGAGCATTTCCGCAAGCTTCTCACGCTGTTGCGGCGTGATTCGCTCATGCTCCAACATCACGTCGCAGACCTTTGGAATGAGGGCATCCACCTCGGCCTGCTTTTCAATGCGGGCCATTTCGGCAGCCGCTGCCTTTTCCAGTGCCGTGCTCGTCACTTGGACGTGCTCGATCACCTTCTCCGGCAGCGTCAGCGTCGGGGCCTGCTGGTTATCGGTACTCATTCGCTTAGTCCTCCGCGACTATTGTTGCAGCTCCAACCCGCTGCATAGGTGTTGATTGTAGTTTCGGAAACTTACTGAGGCTGGTAGTTGAGCAATTCCAGCAAGTGTCCCTTCATCTGTTCACGAAGAGCACGCCCGGGCGTTCCTTCGTCCGCCGCTTTGAAGCGGTACTTACCGGATCGCTTGAACGCCTTGGCCGCACTCGCGAGCTTCATGCCCTCGCCCATCGGCGGAGCGCCACCCATCGGAGGAGCACCGCCCATCATCGCTTCCGGAGGTGGTCCACCGCCCATACCGGCGCCCGGGGGCATTCCGCCTTCCATGGGCATTCCGCCGCCTCCCGGCGGCATTCCGCCGCCTTCCGGCGGCATTCCGCCGCCTTCCGGGGGCATTCCGCCGCCCATCCCGCCTTCCGGCGGAGGACCGGCCTGAGCCAGCTCTGCGATCGGAATACCGAGTTCCTCCAGTGCCGCGACGAGCTGCATGAGCGCTTCCTCTTCTCCGCCGCCGCCCAAGCCACCCATCTCACCGCCCATTTCGCCGCCGGGTACCTGGCCGCCTGCTAGGCCACCAGGATCGCTGCCACCGCCGAGCAGATCACCGAGACTGCCACCACCGCCGCCGGCATCTCCGCCGCCAGCTGCAGGATCGCCGCCCCCGCCACCACCGCCATCGGTACCTTCCGCGTCAGACGCTCCCGAGCTTCCGTCGCCGGGGTGGCTATGGTCTTCACCATCATCGGGTTCACCAGGCATCGCCTGTTTCTTCCGATAAGAGCTGAAGTAGCTACCGAACAGCTCGGCATCCCGGTTTGCGTCCTCGATCGTCTCACCCAAGCAGTCGGCCACGGCGGTCTGTGCTGCCTGCTTTTCGACACCGAGTAGCGTGGCCAGCTCGTAGCCAGCCTGCAGATCAGGGTTTTCTGCGGCAGGACCACTGGCAATGTTGCCAGCCTTCACTGCGGCAGCCGCTTGCTTGATCATCTCATTGAGATCTGACTTCGGCGTAACGGGTTGGCCCGCGGGAATCTTGGCTGTCTTGGCTACCTCGGCTGCCTTCTCGCCCGCCGGTGGTTGTCCGGCAGACTGCGGCGTGGGCTGATCCGGGGGCTTCTCGCCGGCAGCCGCGGGATTCAGGCTGGCCTTCGACTGTGCATCATCCAAGGCCTCCTTGGTGAGCTGGCCACCAAAGCCGTTGGCGAGATCGGCCAAGATGCCATTCGCAAGATTGTCGCTGAGAGACTTCAGCTCAGCGACCGACGCGTTGGCGTACTTGTGGCCATCAAGAGAACTGTTGTCGGTGGCCGCGGGATGCGATGTCCCGGGGTCGTCTTTGCCGGCCTTGTAGTCGTCCTCGACCGAGGGCTCTTCCCCAGTGGCGGATTGACTGGTACCGATGTTCAGTTGAGCGTCATCCTGACGACCATCCGTGTTATCCGGTGCGCTGTCAACACCCGGCTTGCCTTGGTCCTCCTTGACGTCGGAGACGTTCTCACTCGAACGCGCTCCTTCGGAAGCACTTTGGCCACGGTTATCGACGTTGGTCGTCGGGTGAGTGGACGAGCCTTGGTAGCCTCCGGGATCGGCCGGCGTCGGAGCTTCTGCCTGCTTAGGGCGAGCCGCCGCGTGCTTTTCCGTTTGGATCTCGTCCGCGAGGGAATGAAGGGCCGAAAAGAGGCGGCCCTTCGCAGTTGCTGGAGCAGCAGTTGCTGATGCAGACATGTGTCAACTCCTTTGACGGTAAGGCGTTCCCATCGTGGAACTTTAACCCGCGTAATTTTGCAGGATAGCGAGGGACGCGATCGTCTCAAAATCAGGATCTGAGTCAGGTACTGACCCCAGGAAAGCTAGCTTGTAGAGTGCGTACTCCCTTGCTAAACGTTCCGCAGGGTCCCGGTCTGAGGCAATTTTCTCATGGGAGACAGGCTCCCGCAAGATCGATTCCTCCTGTCGAAGCGCCGCTCGCGTTACTCTGTTATACACAGAACCCTTAGCAAGCGACAAGTCCGATGCGTGTTTTGCTGCCCAATTTGCAAATCTGGGCGGGGCAGCTGCCTGGGCTGGCTCGTAATGACTGGCTTGAAGTTGGTCTGGAAGACCTCCCCCTTCCAACAGTCTAGTATAGGCCCCAGGAAGCTCTCTGGCTACTACTTCAGCCAGTTCAGCAGCCTTTTCGTGGCCGTGATCCGTCGTAATTTCGATGAAACGAGCCAAAGGTAGGCAGATTCGCTGGTCAACCAAGGCCCGTAAGGCCAGGGCAAACTTCTCACGAAATAGCGGCGGCAGAGCAAGCGGATCGTCGCATCCCTGCACGCCAGGGCCAAAGGCCAGGGCATTGACGGCGGCAAGCGGCGGGGCTCCCCGGACAATGTCAGCTTCAATATCCGCCAGCCGATAGGCCAGTTTGACCATTCTTTGGACATTGGGGGGTTGAGTACCATCAATCAACAGTTCACAAGGCACGGTAATGCCCAATTGCTTCGCCAGTTCTGCACTTTTGACGACCCCGCCGCGCGCAGCAGCCGCCTTTTCCAAAGTCCCGGTGACGTACGCAATACGATCTGCCGGCCGGAACACGTGGGAAATATCGAAGAACGCCGGGTGCGGATTGTCGGCATGGAGCTGGTGGATGCCGCCGTCGATCTCAACCAGGGCACCAATGTTGTCTCGCAGGCCGCCGGCTTTGCACATCCCACCCTGATGGGTGCCAACGCAATAATCTTCCAGCGTCGGCGCCTTGTTGCCGCAGTACGAGCAAACATCATATCCGACTTTGCAGGCCATCGACACGGGAATGTCCCTGCCTGATGCAAGCTTCTCCATCTCCCTGTCTGCGACCAGGCCACCATGACGTTTGGCTGCCACATCGGTACTGTAGAGCGACGCCAGCAACTCAATCCGCTTCATTGGATCGTGAAACGCCGACTTGATAAGCCGCCCGTACGCTTTCTTCGGGTCCTTGTTTTTGTGGTTGCGGAAGAAGTGGGCGAACTTCACAAAAGTCGGATGGTACTGTTTGCACGTGGCACGGCGGAACCCGTCGCCATTTCGGTTCGAGCCGTAGTCTTCCGTCGCACCCACAGCGAGCAGGTGGATCAGTGTCTCATCCTGTCCTACCTTCTCCATGAGCTGGTCCAGTTGCGCCAGCACTTCGGAGGATGCCCGTTTGACCAGCTCGGCCCGATCGCTACCGAGGATTCCTCGGCTGGATCGCTTGACCATCGTGATCACTGGCTCGTCGTAGACAAGCGAATCGGGTGTGATGATTTTGACGTGCATTGTTGGCTTCCTTACCTGGATGAGCGAGGGGCTTCAGCTGGGTTGCGACCCCAATCACTGAACAAACTTGCGACGGCACCGAGGGCTCCGCCGGTAAACTTGCCAATATGCCGTAGCTTTGGCCCCGGTGGTTTAGCGAGAATTGTTCGTCCACCCAAGCCAGTTTGCGTTGGTCTAGCAGTTTGCAGTTTGGTTGAATGCTCTCGCCGCACACGCTCGGCATCGGATTGTAATTGCTGCATGTGCGGACGCAAGTCCACGCCCTTGAATATGTCCTTGTTGCCAGTGACAGGCGGTGGTTTACCTGGGAAAGATGATGCTGACTGGGGCAACGTCCCAAACCCTGGCACGCGAGATGGCGACTGCGGCGGCGTACCAAACTTTTGCACAGGCGATTTACCTGGGCTTGGCCGCCGTACAACATCACTTGCGCCTATCTGGTCTGCAACACTTTTGGGCAAGCTGCCCCGCACCTTCGTATCACGAATCTCATGAGCAGTGACTGGCTTCGTCATTCTGGCTTCATGTCGTTGAATTTCCTTGGCAGAAACAGGCGCTGTCCTTTCGGCTTCATACTTTCCTTTCTGCGACCGCCCATAACGTGCAGCACGAAGTCTGTCTAAACCGTAACCTGCTGCAGTACCTGCTGCTATAGATGTTAATGCGTTTACCGGCTTATTGGTTGCGTCGTGTACTCCCCATCCCCACATATTCTTTGCTGCGCCAGCCAAGTCTCCCTCACCAAGGTTAAGACCGAGAGTGCGCATACGGCCAACAGCATCTGGAGAATCAACGGTGGGAGGATCAATTTCTCCCTTAATATCAGCCAGTTCTTTTACCAAGGCATCTAGCTGCCCGGGCGTAGCTGGTGTTTCTCCGGACCGCATCTTTCCCAGTATTGCCTCAATTACCTTAGCCCTTCCCGTCAACTTGGTAGTTTCGGTATCCCACATACCATCCAATTTCTTCGCCATGTAACTGCCGGCGCCGCCAACACCCGCACCCAGCGCGCCACCCATCAGCATGTTACGAAGCCATCGCTTCTTCTTCCGCTTGCTTATGATCGTGGCCAAGAGCCCACCGCCCACACCAACACCGCCGCCCAGCATCGCAGCGTGCGCTGGGTTGCTTATGTCGAAGTTGGCCAACGGATTGCTCATACCCTTCACTTTGGCCAACAAATCATCAACGACGCCAGCCTCTTTGGTCATCACCGGATGAGCTGCAACACCAAGCTGTACACGGATCGCTACCATATCGGCAGCTCCGGACAACGACAAGTCAGTGGGATCAAATGATTGAGCCATCAGGAGAGACTCCTTTCACCTGCATTTGATTGCTCTGCCTCGCTTTTTGCTCTGTAGCCATCAACTGGTCAACCTCGAACTGATCGAGTTGCCCCTGCTGTAGTTGCTTTCGCAACATCGCTTGCATCGGCAACTTCTGGTCCGCCAACGATGGTGAGATCTGTACGAGATCGTTGTAAGCTGTAGATACCTCTTCAGGATCGTACCCACTGATGACCGGATCATTCAAAACCAAGTCCTGCAACATCGCTTGCGTATTGATACCACGAATCTTGGCCTCGTGTTCTGGGTCAGTCAAGTCTTGCAACGTGCTCTCTGCAAGACTGGCATCTTCCGGCGCTTTCATCTTCGCAGCTGGGCCACGAAGCATGTTCTGCATCAGGGCCACCGAGCCCATTATCCCCATTGGGTTGAACCCGGCGGCAACCTTTACAGTCGCAGGATCATCCAAGGATGGTCCCAAGATCGACTGACTGGCACCGGGTACGACAAAAGGGCTGAGCAGGACCTCGACCTGCTTCTCCGCGTCGGCCTGCTTCGTGAGCCAGGCTTGTTTGAGTTGTTTGTACGTGTCCACTTGCCCGAGCAGCTTGGCAATATCGGGAAAAGGCTCTGACAAAGCATCAAGCTCGTCAACAGAACACATCTTCTCTCGGCCGATTGTACCGATCAACGAGCGTCCTACTTTGTGGGTAGCCAACTTTGACAGGGACGGTGTGACCCTGACAAGCTCATCCATGACTTGCTCCCCTTTGCCGCCATGAAGGAGCATCACGGCCTCCTTCACGACAGGAATAGGCCGAGCATCAGGACGACGAAAGTAACCGGTGAGCCCGGTGAACGTGGCTGCCATGTCGTCAAAGGCACTGGCAGTCTTGCGGCGATGTTCTTCCACATCCCGCTTCAACCGATCGGCGTCGGACGATGCCTTCTGCATGGCTGCTTTTGGATCGGACGGATATGGTTCTGGCGCAACGATCGTGGTCTCACCGATCGTTCGCCAATCAACATGGACCGATCGCTTCTCGCGAGCGCCCAGCCGTTCGAGCATAGGCTTTGGCGAGAAGCTATACTCCGGTGAAATGTCCGTGTCGTGGACTGACGCCTTCTTCACCCGATCCGGATACATCGTGTCGAGAATCGTGTGCAGATCCGCCATGTCGAACTCGGCGGACTTCTCGAACGGATCATCACCTTCCGTACGCTGCCGCGCAGTACGGCCTGTATTGTAGGCATGAACGACAAGCTTCACCTCGCCTGGTGCTACGCCAGCGTCCTGTGCAGCCTTGGTAATGGCCGCGTTGGGGTGCATCCCTGCATTGACATGGTCAGTGGTCAGGTTGATGCACTCCATCAGCCTCCGTTCTGTCTGCGGAGTGAGCTTCTTCATTTGTCCACCTCAATCAGTTGAGTGGCTTCGGTCACCGGAAACGACAGTGCTTCCAACGTCGCGGCGTTGGCGATCGGCTGCCGCACGGAGATCCTCATAGTTTCTTCGTACGTCAGCTCGATAGCACTCTGCTCATACACTGCCAGTGGGCCTCGATCGAGAAGGTTGTGATCGTCCCGAGGGTCTCGCCCACCAATGTTGAACGGTAGTGCAGTCATCATCGCTTGGATGTGGTCAAGGACGGCCGCTTGCGCCTTGCCGGCCGTGTCCGTATTTCGTTCCACTTCCACAAACTTCGTGAATTGTTCGATCAAAGCCAGCTGCGTGTGCTGATTGACGGGTACAGTTTTAACCGCTACTGATGCTTTGAGCTTCAACGTACTTATCGCATCATCAAGCACCGTGGCGCCAACGGCATCCGGTGTACCACACCAAGTAGGCGACGAGAACTTGCTTTCCAACGCGTCCAACATATATGGCCCGAGGAAGTATCCGTAGAGCTTCCACAACAAGTCGTACTCCCGTTCGGCGAGCCCACGATGGATCGACGGACCAAGCACGCAGTTGAGCACGTACTTGGGATGGACCAACTTGTCTCGCACATGGAAGAACAGGGCCTCGTACGCCTCGATGGTGCCCGGTGGCATGCCACAACGGAAACCAATCTCAAAGTCGGTTTCCCGCGCTAGGATATGGGCTTCGATCGAAAACTTCTGTGGGTTGACTTCGCTGTCCCAAGCCCAATGTGCCCAGAAGAGTTCCGGCCGTTGCTCGGCCAGCACCATCTTCTGTCGATCGTTACGGCACGCGTCAAAGTCTTGCAAGTATCGAACAGCGCGATTGATCCATTTGTACCCCACCGGTCCGTCACGTCGTCGCGTAGTGTTCAACCCCACGCCGTCGAGGATCTCGCGAGCGCGTTGCCATCGCCAGTCAACTGGGCGGAACGGGTTGTCAGCACAAATGTGTAGCGACGACATACTAAACCTATTGTTCGTTTGGACTCACGCCATCCAAGTCGATTGATCGTGACCTGGTCGCGAACATGTCCATATCCGCTTGCGTAACCTCTGTTGCTTCTGCTCCGTTAATCGAAACACGGGACGGCAGACACTGAATGTGCATCGTTGGTGCAACATCACCTACCTTCATACTGAAGGACACTGCCATTACGAGCTCGACCGGCTCACCTGTGTCTGCATTAAAAACGTGAACCTCTGGGTTGCCGCTCTCACCACTGCTGTTGTATTGGAAACCTAGCTTCATGACGTCAGATCAGGCATCGTAATGGTCATTGCTAAAGTGTAGAACTTGGTACCTGTCCCCGCCGGAGTGATGACCAACCACAACCGCCGTACTGGGTTCGTGCTCGTACCGTCCCCGTTGCGATAGACAGTTTCCATCTCGTAGTCGGTAAACTTGCCGTTTGCAACAGCCTTCACTCCCATGATCGAATGAGCTGCCGGTTCTTGACCGGCGACTTCACTGGACTCACTGGAGATGCTGCTATCGTCGGCAACAGCATAGGCTGCTACTTCCGACGAGAAGATTTGAAATGTTGCGGCGCCCGCGGCGTCTCGCTCATCCACAATGAGCCGACGAATCGTCCCGCGATGTGGCACACGGAGTTCGATCACTGAGGCCCTATTTGCAGGGACCTCAAACTCCGCTGGTCCATAATTCCAAGGCACTCCCATTTGTCACTCCTTTAGACGTCCGCGGTTTCGCCGAGGTCAAGCGCGTTGACGTCTTCCTCGGGGTACGGCTCAATAGTTTTCTGTTTTAGAAACATGACCACATCCCCCAACATTTCAAAACTATTTCGCAGCGAATCTTCCAGCTCGGGCATATCCTGCTTGCCAAACCGTTCAGCGAATTGGTCTTGGTGCCAGTAAAATTGGAAAAGGATTCTTCCAAGGCGATCCATACCTTTTACGAGGTCAGGTATGTACCGATCGATCATCGTGTCGTCACGCACGGCCTTGAGCATTGACCCGATCATAGATACGTCAAACACCTCTTTTTGACCCGAGTCAGCAGCCTGCTGAACTGAGTTGGCATCCATCGGGTCCGGCATATTGGCCGGATTGACGTTGTAGATGTTCGGGTCGGTGTTGGACGCCTGAAGATCCGGTACGACAAACTCTTCCTCGTACATGTTCTGAGTAGGACCGGGCCAACCCATTGGATTGTAGCCACCGCGATCCGGCTCAGGAATGGCCGGTGCAACGGGGCCGCTATCCGTCAGGTATGGTTCGGCGTACTTCACGTGGCAACGGAACGGCTCGGGCTTCAAGTTGAGGTGCAGACTGGCCGCCTTCTGCATCATGTGACGGCTGATGTCCTCGCGGAATCCGTGATCACGCACCAAATGGATCACGGAGTTGATCTCTCCCTGTCCGGCCCCGCCGTTGATAAAGTATTGGGTTCCGTCGTGGCGGATCTCCAACTGTGCCGTCTTCGTCATAATGGACAACTGGGCGTCCATGATCGAGCCTGGTTGCATCGGTTGGTTCTCACTCCGATCATTCCCGTTTGTTGGGAACGGGTCAGAAGAGATGCCTTCACGCTTCCGATCCTCGCGCCGCCACCTATCCTCGGCGGTCTCTTTGATCTTGAGGATCTTGTATCCCTTAGGAATGTAGAGGTCACCACGGTTGGATCGCAAGTCGGTGCCGTCCTTCGCGTCAAGGTGAACCCGCTCGCCGTCATGCCACTTGTCGTACTCGTCGTAGCTGACACCGATCTCCAAGGCGCGTGTGTGGTACTTGTCCAAACCGGCGGAGAGGAAACCACGATGGCTACTTTGCGTCGAGAACTCCACGTCGTACGATTTGTCGCCGATCTCCTTCTCGATACCGAACGGCGCCGTTGCATTTCGCCGCGGGCCAATCGCCACGAAACGATTCTTGGCATCCACAGAAACCGAAGTAGTGTCGGGCAACCCGTCGAACCAACTCTGCCAGCCCTCCTCGCCACCGAGGGCATCCTCGTCGGTTTGTCCCGATACCCAGACGGCGTCGCGATCGGCGTTGGTCCAGTCCTTGGTATCGAGATCGATAACCAGGCAATGCGCTTCCCGGCCGTCCGGGCCGTGTGGGTTGGTGATGACCAAGCACTTCTTGAACTCACCTGGCCTGGTCAGCACCATGTAGATCCCGGTTTCATCCGGGTTGGTCAACTTCTGTTCGACCTGCACGTTGTACGGTACGGAGACCTCATCACCATCCCGGTGATCCTTGATCAGCAAGTTGTCCTTCAGAAGCTTCTCGGCATCCTCTTCCGTCGGGCCTTCGAGATCACCTACCACCTGGGAAGCGCCCATGGTGATGATTTCGACCTTTTGATTTGGGTCCGGACCCTTGTCGCTGTCTGCCGCTTCTTTCTCCATGATGTCGATCAAGGAGCCTTCGGTCAGCTCAGCGCGGTACTTAGGAACCATCTTGTACGGATCGTCCAGGATGGACCTGTTTCGCATACGGACGGTGGCTTCTTTGATCGCGTCACGGAGAGAGTTCACGCCGTGCCACTCATCAAACGCCTGGGCCAGCTTCGGCTTTCGCTGAAGCGTATTGACCAACACTTGAAGCATTGGCAGACCAGCCTGCTTGATAAAATGGCCCAGGTCGAGCCGAGCATTGCAGTGTTCCGCGAAATCGTCTATGGCAGCTCCGAAACTGCTTGTGCAGAGATGCGCGTACTTGCCCAGGAACGGACGGATGCAGGAAGCGTACTTCGCGGGTGACTGGGTCAACCGGTTAAGATCCGGCTGCATGACGCCCAACGTGGACGACTGCCTGGACACGCCGGCGCCAAGGATGTTGGGCTTCCGGTTGAGAATGTAGTTGAGCCAGTTCTCCTTCAACGGCACGAACATGTCCTGGTTCTTGATGTACAGGAGTTCGTGACCCTTGAGATCTCCGGAAAGGAAGAACACCGGCGCAAAGAGCTGGTGGGAACCGACCTTGAAGGCTATGACACCTACGGCCTTGGTGTTCTCTTCGTTCCTGTCTAAGAGTTGGAAACCGAGCTCGTGATCGAGGAGACCTGGCGCTTTGTCTCTCAAAAAAGCATGCGCGAGACTACTGAAAGCCTGCTCGAAGCTTACGTCTTGACCATCGCCGCCGAGCTCTGAGACCTTGATCATCACGCCGGTGTCACAAATTTGGTCACGGCAAACAGTCAGCCAATGGTCTGCGTCCAGTACGTTGAACACCCTTCACCTCCCTGTGTGAATCATCTTGATGCGGACGACAGTAGCCGTAAAGTCTCTTGGCCCAGTTACAGTTTAGGCAAAGGACTTGAAATCCTTCTTGTGGAAATCCGTGCTTCTTCAACCAGCCGTAAAGCCTACCACTGCCACCGATCTTTCGCCTATGCTCTGCCCCATCGTTGTTCACGTGGTCGATTTGAAGAAATTCCTTGTGAGTCTCGCCGCAACACGCACACTTATAACCGCCATAAGCGGCAAAAACTTCATCTTTTATCTTCGCTTTGAACCGGGCAGTCCTCGTCTGGCACCGCTCACACGTCTTCCGCTCTGGTGTCGTAGGACTTCCGCAGGGACACAGCCCCTTATCCGTTCTTTCCTTCCGTCGCTTTGCGTTGTCCCGTTTGGCACGTGCGCGGCAGGTGGAACACCTGGTGCCCTTGTCGTCTTCGGACAGCTTCTTTCCGCACTCGTGGCACAACCTCTTGGCCTTCCTTCCCTTGCGGAGCTTTGCGCCGGCCAGTTGGGCACGTGCATGGCAGGTAGCACACTCGGGGCCCGTGTCTTCAGGCAGCTGCTTCCCGCACTGGACACACAGCCCCTTGGCCCTATTCTCCTTCCGTCGCTTTTCGTCGGTCAGTCGGACACGCTCACGACAGGCGGCACACATGCGGCCTTTGTCTGCGGGTGGACGCTTCCCGCATACCAAACAAAGCCCAGCTTTCCTCCGCTCCTCTTGCTTTTCGCGCTGCCGCTCCTCTCGCTTTTTTCGTCGCCGTTTGTTAGACTCTGACACGTCAGGCCTCTTCCTCAGGTTTGACACGCCCTGCTCGTGGTCACAGGCGAGCAGGGCAATTTTGTTTCTACAGCATATACTACCAGCTTTCCCGTGGAAATACGAGCCTACTGCATTGTCGTGCTTGTTTCATTGGATTTCCAGCCCTTTGTGAGCCCTGACCGGCCGAAACTTTCACCGCGGACCAAGGCGGGAACGTAAGAGCTCCCAGCTTCATCCGAGACCGCTCCACGCCTGGCCCCCTCCAGCAGACTGCTCTTCTGGTAACTTCCCAACATTCTTGTCATCCAGTCAGGATCGTGGGCTGCGTTGGCCATTCCGCGGATCATTTCCGGCTGGAATGGCGGCGGTTCCGGGTGTACTGCGAGGCTTTGAACCCCGTATCGACCCAGCTCAGGCAGCATGGACGGTCGAATCTTTGTTCCGATCGAGTAGTGCAAGATCGGTCGCTCTAGGTACTTGCCAACCGCCTGATTGGGGGCTGTTACCTGATGACCTTGACGAGGTTTCCAGTTAGCTTCCACCATTTGGTAAGGTACGACATCGTCTTGAACCCAATCTCCCACCTCTTCGGTGAGTCTAACGTGATTGATCAACCCACGGGACAACAATTCGATGTTTCGACGGTTGCCGTAGGTGCCTGAATCTTCCAAAGCTTGGCGAAACGCCTGCGTCAAATACCGCCTGCCCTCGCCAATGCCCTTGTGCTTCACAATCTCCGAAGGATTGGGTGTACCCTCCGAAAGAACGTCCCCAGCCGCCACGTCGTCGCCTTTCTTGACCTTCAGCGAGTATCCCTGGGCAACATAGTGCTCTTCGCCGCCCACATCCACATAATACCCACCCTGAGCCGCTTTACGAACCTCAGTTACCCGGCCATCGAGCTGCGCGTGGGCCGCCCCGCCCTGGAATGTCTTGGGTACCTGCACGAGCTGGTTGATGTACTTGAACCCGGAAATGGCCCCGGCGCCGGCCGCCCCGGCAATCCCGCCAGTATGTTTCGAGCTGATCTGGGCCTGCGTAATCGGTTCGGCCAGCGCCTGGGCAGCGGCGATTCCTACGTAATCCCCCAACGGGGCCAGGCCGCCGCGTTCCCTGTTTCCAACATCCCGGGCATACACGCCGCCGTCATTCGGCCCGCCGACGATCGGGCTACGGACAAGGATTCGATCAACTCCGTCGCTCTTGAGCTCGCGAAGGATCTTCGGAGAAAGGACCGTGTTGCGGGCGTAGCCACCTACTGGGTGGGCCAACAGTGCTCCCTCGTTATCGAGGTCATCAGTGTCGACAGACAAACCTCGTGGCTGCAACTCGTCATACGGCTCGTCCGCATCCATCTGGGACACCAGCAGGCGATGCGCAGCCTGTACGAGTTGCTTGGCAAAGAAACCGGCGTCCTGCGTTGCCGCCTTCAGATCGATCACACCCTTGCGCGCACCGAACGCCCCAGCAAAGTATTCGTGGGGCTTCAGCCCCATCGCGTAGCTACGGGTCACGGGGATGGGCAAGATACGACCACGGTGATCAGTGTAAAGCAGATCGGCTCCACGCAGGCTGTTAAGATTGAACTTGTTCCCGCGGGAGCCTGATACTGCCTGTTGCGCTAACGGGTTTCGCTCCGTTTTGCTCTCCTCAAAGACGTCATCAGCGAGATGCTGCTGCCACTCACCAACCGTTTCGATAATTTGCTGCTCGCGGTCGTCGTCGGAGAGCCGGCTATCCGCATAGATAGTACGAAGATCTCTACCGAGCTCCAGTCGCATCTTACGGGCCGCCAGGCTCTGACGTATGGCACCCAACCCGAACGAGTAACCACCAGACGTAAACGCAGCATCCCTGCCAATATCAGAAAGATCTTTGGCAATACGCCGGTACTTGTCTGGATGCTTCTCTGCGACCTCTTGCAGCAGTGCTTTGATCCCCTTCTGGGACAACACACGCTCATTGTCCCGAAGATCTTCGGGCAACACGCGATTGATCATCAATTGGCCTACCGTTGTGCGTTGCATCAGCTACTTTTGGGGAATCGGATTTCTGGTAAAGGAATCTGGTCAACCGTCTGCACGATAACAGTCTTCGTAATCCCCAAACCTCTGAGGAGCTCGTTGAAGTCTGGATGATCTACCGTTCCTGCAAGAATGGCGCCAGGTTCAACTTCTACTGCAACTGCGATCGGGTTGTCGTTTTGATCGTAAACAACAACCCGCGTAACCTCTACCGACTGGGGATTCCCCAGTCGGTTATGAAACTCTATTTTCATCGGGCTGCTGCCAGCGTACGGCTGCGCATCATCGCTGCTGCCGCCGCTACGTTGTCCTTGGGTGCTTGTTGCTGCATGACCGTAAACGGTGTTCCGACAGCTACCCTCTCGTCATCGGATGCCGTCTTGTTGACCGCGCTCATTGGCGCGTCTGTCTCCGGCCGGGACTTCGGGTCCTTCGACCCGCCGGCCGAAATGGCCTGTGTTGCCGGACGGACACCCGGATGCGGTCCTCGGAGGGCTGGACTGGGCGACGAACTGTGCCGCGGCCCTTCTTCATCCACGTCACCGGCAGTGCTGTGGGTGTCGGCCTTTCCGCCTCCGCCGTCCCCGCCAGCCATTTTCTCGATGAAGTCAGAGAACGACAATGCCTCACCAAGCTTCTCGCCACCGCCACCAGGAGCCGCACCTCCGCCGCCGCCCATGGCCAGTTCCGGTGACGCACCCTGCATCGGATCGATCGCGGAGATTGCACTGCTGCCGCCCTGCGGTTGGGCACTGGCGCCGGGATCTTGTGGGCCACCCTGCATCGCGGCTTCGGGCGGTGGTCCCATCGGGGCGCCCGGTGGCGTCACGAGAACACCTGGGTCCATCTTGATGTCCATCGAATTCATCATCGTGGTGAGCTGCTGCTGAAGGTTGTAGAGCCGGAAGTCCAGCATCTGCATGTATTGTTCGGGCTTCATCTTCTGCCCGGCCGCCCCGCCCGCTGCTGGGTCCATAGGCATACCGGGCATGGCGCCGGGCATCCCTCCCATCATCGACGGGTCCATGGGCATGCCGCCTGGCGGCGGCATCGCCCCGCCGCCCATTGCCGCTGGGTCCATGGGCATTCCGCCAGCCATCGCGGCCGGGTCCATCGGCGGTGGAGCACCACCAGCTGCTGGAGGGCCCATAGGCGAAGCACCTCCCGGAGGCATTGGCGGTTCGGGGGGCACCACGGCCACCTTCTCCATTGATGGTCCACCAGCGTCCGACCAGACGCGGCTGCGAGCGAGCTTCATAAGAACTTGATCGACCATTTTGGCCTCCTTACCGAGTTTGTATCGGTTGCATCATAGCACAATAAGCCTGGTCTTGGCCACCGCGTCTTAGTCTTCGATGATCTCGACCTTCCGGCCGATGCCAATCCTCCCCTGCTTATACGCCCGAACGGCGTCTGACGCTGTGGCAAATACTGCTGGTTTTTTGTCTTCATCCACACGAGCTGACGCCTCATAGAGCCCGCCAACGTATTCCTGCGAAGGTAAAAAGTGAACTCCAAAGTTAGCTGCCGACAACAGGTTGCGAGACGGAAGCATCTTCTCGATAGCCTCTTGCCGCTCCGCATCGGTGGTTGGAACGTGGTACTGCATGGCATCCCCGTCGAAGTCGGCATTGAACCCGCCAACCACCAGGGGACTCACCTTCAGCACGTCACCCTTCACCAGACGTGGCCTCGCCGCCATCATACCGTAACGATGCAACGTAGGTGCCCTGTTGATTACGACGACGCCACCTTCCATCTCTTCGAGGAGGGCTTCCCGAGCGGCCGGTTGTCTTTCTTCAGCGGCCCGCGCAGCCTCGCGTCGGCGCCACCCTTTTCGGACGAGCCGCCTCGTAATGATGGGACGGTAGATACTCCATGCTTGTTCTTCTGGGATACCAACTTGGTCCATATCGAGGTCGGGATCAGGTGCGATAACTGAGCGACCAACCATATCCACAGTGCTGCTGAGCAACTGCCGTTGAACCATTCCAAGTTTTGGAGATGAACCGAATACATGACGAAGAATCCCTTTCACTTTGCGTTCTTGGTTCTTCGGATGCGTCGGGTCACCTAGGCCAGTTACTGCCTTGAACGCATCATACAAGGCAAGACGTTCTGAACCCAGGTCCTCATCTCCAAGGAGACCCGCTGCTTCCTTCAAATTCTCATTGGCATCCCAGACTTCCTTGTAGAGATAGTTTGGATCGGCCACCAGTGGCATCTTCTCTTTTCCAAGAGTTGACACGGGACGAAACGCTGGCGGTAACACCGGCACCTTTGACAACATCCAGTCGCGTGGATGAATACCAAGACGCTTGGCATCGCGAAGATAACCGAGCCGGCGAACAGCCATATCTCTGGCAGTCTTCTTTCCGCTCTTGATTTCCTCGCGTGCCCGTGCAATCTCCTTGTCGAGATTCATGTCCTTTAGGGCTCCGGCAATCGCCGTAGGGCCAGTGACTCCGTTGATCCCTTTCTTGCCACTGATCACGTCCGCCAGTTGTGGCTTTGTCAGTCCGAGTACCCGACGAATCGGTTCCTCCATGACGGGATTCGGCAGTGGTTCCTGAAGCTTGATATAGCTCCAGCGGTTCCCTCCGCCTTCTGCCGTGGCATGCCCACCCGTAAGCGATCGATCAAACAAGCCACCCTTGATTGGCGCCATTGTCTTCCAATTAACCGTCTCCACGTTCTTCAGTTTACGAGAGCCGGCAAGTTGATCGATGTCACTATCGCGAAGAGCCATGATGTGAGTCTGCGTGCCCTCACGCACGACATTGATACCGGATGCCTTCAAGTGCGCTACGTACTTTCGGTACATGTGCGGAATCTTCGGCGTGGGAGGCTTGTAGCCGCTCATATACTGAGCCCAGTATTGTGGACTGGCCTGTCCACGGATCATGCTGCCACCGCGCAGGAACTCAGTTGCACCGTGAGCAAGCAACGCTCCGACTTCCAACATACCAATACGCTTCGCCCCCTCTTTACCGCCCTTGGCTGGCGTCTGGTCGGCCGTGTAGCCACCGATACTTCTACCTTGCCCCTTGGACTCGGCAGTATGATGGAGCTTCATGAACCATCGGTTACCGGTGAACACGTCGTCGATACGCCGATCGGTTGCTGCGTCGACAATAGACTCAGTGTCTTTGAGCCCTGCTTTCCGCAGCTCTTTCAAAGCAAACTCAACAAGATCTTCTTCGTCCTGGAAATCCGGTATCTTGAATGCCTCACCTCGCTGTGCCGCGATCTTTCCTAAAGCAGCTTCCACAATCTGAGCTGGATTTGTTCTGCTGATAACGCCGAGGGGGTTGAGGAGGACTTCGTAGGGCTGTCCTTCTGTATCTCTGGGCATTTCGTTGTCGGGGAAGATCCTGGAGACGATTCCTTTGTCTCCGTACCGCCCTGAGATTTTGTCTCCGACTTCCAATGGCGCCGTTGCCTTGACGACCACCGCGATTCCGGTACCTGAATCGACAACGTCCGTGACGATCCCTGTAGAATGATGGTCCCATGTGATGGTTTCGTCCGTGTAGCCGGGTGAACGACCACGCAAGAGCGACTTACGGTTCCGTTCTCGCTCTCGTGCAATAAGTACCAACGGATCGCCATATTTCACCTCCGTGCCTGGCTTGATAAATCCGTCATCATCGAACTTGTCCAACGTCTGCCGGTCATACTTCGACGGAAAGAGCGAAAGAAATGCGTTACGCCCGCGGTTGTCTTTCTTGTCCCATTCGTAGCCATGCTGGTACATGTGCTCCGAACTCATCCTCTTCGCAAAGCTCTCGGAAACAACATTGGCATCCTCGAAGTTCAGTCCCTCGAAGGGTATGTACGCGACACGCGCGTTCTTTCCGAGGGCCGTCACCCCTTGCCCGTCTGTGAAGTTGGACGTAGCGAGCAACTGTCCGGCCTGTACAGTATCTCCGGCACGTACGGTCGGTGTGTTGTGGAGGAAGGTCTTGCGGTTATATGGGAAATTATCGTAGAGCGGAACTTCCGTCTCTTTACCGCGGGCATCAACAATTTGGATACTGTCAGGACGCACAGCAACAACGCGGCCGGCAACAGCAGAACGCACTGTACCCATGTGATTGGCATATTCTTCCTCAAAACTCCGGCCTGTTTGTCCTGGGATACCACTCTGCACCAGCGGAGCTTCTGCGTCCACGAGCGGCAGCGCCTGCGTCAGCATGCGAGCGGCCATCACCGCACGCTGTCCCTTCACCATTGATTTCAACGGGATCAAATTTCCCAACGGACTGAAGGTGGATTCCATATCCGGGATCTCGTAATCCACCTTCTGCCTGGGCATCATGCGTACCTTGCCCTTGACCAGCGCTGGCACAAGTTGTTCCCCACTCTTCATCGAATTGGGGAAAGCAACGACTGCGTCGACCATGTCCTGCGGAGACTTGTAGACGGTCTGGCCCCGTCGATCTGTCACAGGAGTGTAGATGCGACCATCCTTGCCCTTGCGGGCCGCCCGGGCCATACGGGAGTCGACACCCACCTTGCCACTCTCGGGAGTCCGCAGGAAGTCGATGAAGCCGAACTGCGTGGGCTGCACGGCACGAGCCTCGTCCGGTACAGCATCCAAACTTGGAATACCACCCTCGCCCATCCTGGTCACCCGCACCTGTTGGTCAAAGATGTCGGCCGGGTTGATCTCTTCCAACGGAACACCCAGACCGCTGTGTAACAGGGCACCACGAATGACGTCTTCATAGGCGCCGGTGTTGACTCGGTCGAGATTACCTTGTCCGGATGACCGCCACAGCAATCGCATGGCCACACCCTTGGCCTTCTTCAACCGCTCAGCAAACATGTCCTCCGGCCCCAACATGTGCTGGTAGGCCAACGCGTCCCGATCGTCAGGATCAGCTTCACCCTTTGATACAGCCAGGAGCTTCCGCGTGATCGCCAGGAGTGTCTCGGGTCCAACACTGTTGAACTCCTGTCCAAGAGTCTGCTTGGTCACCTCGGGATCGAGCTCCATCGCCGCGAACGCCTCGACAACCGCCGCCTTTTGTTCGAGGTCGCTGCCTTCCTTGTTGCCGTAGAGCTTACCGTGAAGCTTTCTGATCGCGGACGGATCATCCTTCTGTGCATTGACGTAGGTCAAATCGTTGCCCCAGGCGTCGCGGAGCATCTTGTCGGTCACGCCCTGGGCACGCAACAGCGGGATCAACGGCATCCTGGCCTGCCCCATCGAGATACGGAACACACCGGTCTTCGGATCGAGAAAGATACGATGACCGAACCCCTTGGAGACATTGACGTGAGCCTCCAGCTCACCGTTGTCCTTGATCCGCGTGAAGACGCCCGGCCGCAGACGCATCTGATGGGCCATGGTGTACTCGCTGCCGTTCATCACGAACGTGCCGCGATTGGTCAACCATGGCACCTTTGCCAGCGTGGACTTCTTACGGCCCACTTCGTTACCCTCAGCATCGGACAGCACCCAGGTGCCGCGTAACGGCCGAGCCAGCGTGCCACGAGAAAGAATAGCCTGCTTCTGCTCTGCAATCGAAAAGTTCTCGGGTCCGTGATACCCGGCGTCGGTGAGTGCCAGGGTGTGCCGTGGATTGGAGACTGGTTCGATAGCCTGAGCAGCGGCCAGCGTATTCTCGAAGAGCAGACGACGAGTGGTGTCCGCGTCACCAAACTTGCGAAATTGTGGAGATGGGGATGGGACAGACTCTTCAACTTCCGATTCACGCCGGGGCGTGATCCGGCCCGCCGGCTGTGGCTCACCAGGAGCCATCAAGGTTGGAAGATCACTAAGCGGCATTGAGTTGATCGATCTCTTCTTCCTCGTCGATCACAGATGGCTGCGGCACCACCTGTGTATAGATTGGTGACGGTGCCCGGGCAGCACGCATACGCGAACGTTGCTGCATGGCCTGCTCAAGGAGCTTATGTTTGCCGCGCCCCTTGGTCCAATTGTAAGTGGCTACACCAGAACCACCGGCTGTCAGCGCCATAGCAGCAGCCAAGGCGCTCTTGAGTCCTTGCCAGTTATCATAGCCAAGTGTTTTTGACCAAGGTGTTTCCAGCCACGATTCCGCCGCCTTGTCTCGCCCGTGCTCCTGCACGTGGGCTGCGTACTGCTCGTAAAGATCGTCGATACCAAGAGTATCAGCACCATGCTTGGCCATCATGGCTGCACGGTACTGCTCGGCTAGAGCCTTTTTGTACTCGTCCTCTGCCTCGGTGAGATCACGCGTATCCTGCTGCTGCCGCTCCCGGTCAAGGAGCCAATCAGTGAGTTTCCATCCGCCATAGATCCCGCCGCCAGCTACACCAATCCCAGCAGTAGGCCCCCAGACGTCACCAAGCGGCTTCGTCGTGGTTATCTTTGGAAGTTTCTGCGCAATCCAATCCCACCACGGGGGTTTTGCAACCCCAAGTTTTTCCATATCATCATCCTCTTCCGCCTTGCCCGGGATCGTTATGGTAGGCGGGACAGGTGAGATGCGGCGAACGGGTGCCTGCGTATCCTTGAAAAGATTATACCCACCCATGAGCATACGGGCACCTCCGCCGGCAGCTGTGCCAAGACCAAGCAGCGCGACCAGCTGCTTGAACGCGTCCCGTTTTGCCTGTGCTTGTTGTGCCGGCGCCGTATAAGATTCCCCATACGCACCTGCCTGCTTAGCCGGCTGCCGGGTAGCCTGTTGGTACAACACCGAAAGCCCCCGTGCCCTCTGCAGCTGTGGTTGGCTGGGCATGACCGTTTCCTCCTGGATGTTTTCTGGTGGGCGTCTCACCGTAGATCTGAACCCATTCAAGCCATACGAGCAGCCCGCAGTACTCGTCGCTCCACCGATCGATCCGCTTGTGCTGCATGTACCAGCCGTTGGAGATTCGATCCATTATACGATCGAAAGCATCCTTCTGGTCGGGCTCCCATGTCTTGAACATTTCGGAGTGAAAGTCCAAGGCCAGTGGGATGTCTTCAAATTCGTCCTGCTTCAGATCGGGCGCAACCGGGCTCCGAAAAGGAAACCCTTCTGAGGTGCCTGGCCAATGGAGTGTCCCGCCGTGGTCCGCGTCTCCTGGACCACCGCGTTCCTCAAAAAACTTCAACATCGAGCCGCTTGGCATCAAATACCTCTACTGCTTACGCACATCGCGTGTAGTCAATCGGCGCCGTGCGGCCATCCAACTTCAATTGCGCAGTCAAAAAACGATGGCGTGATTTGCAAGGATGACCGTCAAGACGAAGATCATGATTGTCAGAGGCCACTACCATCACCGTACCGCTAAGTCCTCGCCACTGCGAGCTCTCATCGGCGACCTTAACCCGATTGGTTACTGAAAAAGCCATGGGATTACCCTCCCTGGTCGAATGTAAATTGTCGAAACGAAAAACAGAACGCTACACCAACCCTGATGTTACGCGTACGTGACCGGTGACGAGAACGACGTCAGCGCGATCTCGTTATCCTTTGCCAAAACGGTAGCACCATTCTGGGCCGCACCGTCCAGTCGGACGTGGTTGCCGTCGTCATCGACGACCATCACAGTGCCGAGCTTACCTCGCCACTGAGAACTTTTGTCAGTAAAGCGGACACGATTGGTTGCAATGAAAGCCATCTTGGTTCACCTCCGTTATTGAAACAGTTTCGGCGCGGCAGGAGTTTGTCCCCTGTACCGCTGACGGGCCATCGAACGCCTCGCCTTGTCTGCTTGCTGCTGATAGGTCGCGATCAACTCCTGCCGTTTTGCTTCCGCTGGATCTATCTCCTCTTCCGTCGCCTTGGCCAACCCGTAGCCACCAGCTGACCCTAAAAGTGCAGAACCGCCCAGACCAAGTGCGCCAACGTGCAGCGGTAGGGTAGCCCACAGCTTGAGTGTGTCTAAGGCCGTACTTGCGATGTTGCGGACTGTGCCTGCCATCTTCACACGACCGTTGATCTCCGCAGCTCCGATGCCTTCCTCGGCACACCTGAGCAGAAAACCAAACCTGAACTGCTCCTTTGGCGAGAGGGCCATCCCTGGTCTCCTTACAAGTCGAGAATGATTCCACCACGATTTTTCTTCATAGGCCGCCGATGAATCTTGGGGAACTGCGACGAGTGGACGTTTGGCGGAACGACAGCCTCATGGTCAATCGCCGCAGTGCGTCCTGTATACTTCCCCAACGGTAAGATCGACAGCTCCGGGTATCCTTCTTTGTCGCTACCAGCACTGACGCCAAAGCGGACGGTGCTACTCCTGCGATGGCGTGACCACCACGCCTGGACCGCGGGATCAGAGGGGTCACCCATATTCCGAGCTTCCTTGATGCACATCTCTAAGTCGTTGGCGCCGTTGATCTTTGCATCCAGTTCTGCCCGCTGCCACTTTTTCAGCTCGGATCTGGTCTGGCTCCGGTACCGCCGCATGACAGCAGCAATCCGAAACTGCATGTCCGCGGGCGTAACGATCGTCGCCTCTCCCTCTTTGCCCTCCCGCTCATCAAGAATGCAAATAAGACCCTCGCAAGCGAATACGACGAGGCCCTGAAACTTACGGGCGGGGCCTGTGCGGCCTCCATGGGTCCAGACGGGCTTGTTCAACGGCAGATCCTTCGGCGGTACTTAGAAACGGCTCTGGCTTTGATTGTAGCCGTATTTGGGGGTAAGAATCAAGGGCTATGCGTCGCGTGGCCCGATTGAACCATCATCTCGTTCAGATTTACCACGTTCCCGTCGTTGTCAGCCCCAAGCAAAACGACCAGCCATCTGCCGTATTTTCCCTTTTTTTCCGTTGTTATGTGCTCAAACCACTTGTTGCGGGCTGGGACGCTCCTGATCTTGAGCCGGTAGCCCATCCGCTGATCCACGTCATGCCGATTCAGGGCATACCTCTTCATGAGGGATAGCAAATGCTCCTTTGCCTTAATAGCCCCTGCTCTGGTTGCCAGCGGCCAGATCTCCTCGCACCAACAATCCAGCAGCCGCCCGATCTGAAAAGCCGCCCACATATTGTAGCCCAGATTGGCGTGATAGTAGACGGTGTCGCCGTCGTAGAGATCGTAGACATAGGCGTCGCGGACGTATGAGGTGCGTAGCTCCGGAGCCACATATTCTGGGAATTGGATCATCTCACCACCCGTTGTAACTGTCTGCGCAAAATAAAGGAGCCCGACCGAGGGGCAAAAACGGTCAGGCTCCAGACGCACACGCGCGCACTTGTATCCTTGAAACCGATGGTAGTAGCGGCAGTGGTGGTCAGTGGTCGGGAGCAAGTCCCGTCCGAGCCACCAACGCGCGTATGCCTAGCATACCGGACCTCCGCCCATAGACGCGCCCGGGGGCTGTCGTCACTTCAATATCGGTCTTAGCAGTCTGTCTGATACGCCGGGACGTTCGTACTTCGTGGACGCGAGGCGTCCGCAAAACGAGCAATGTGCGTCTATAGGTTTTTGACGATGCGGCTTCGACAACGACAGGCGCAAGAGCCGGCACCCCCGAGACCGACTGAAGTTGGTTGACGACGTCATTTGCTTTTTCGCTTGCGACGCTTGTGGCCGCTACGGCCATGATCGCGACTGTCATCACGACCAACAGAAAAACTCCGATTCTCACATCTGGCACCATCTCTTGTCTCCTTCTTCCAGTGGTAACGAAAACCTTGACTACGAAAACCTTGACTATGTGATTGTAGTAGCCCGGCCGTGACGTGCCTAGCTCAATCGTCGTCAACCTCGCCAACTTCTTCGGAGAGCTTGATGCCGAACTGCTCCAGCATTTCTCCGAAACCCTTCTGATGGGCACGCATGATACCCATATTGCCGAACTTCCTTTCCATTTGCATCAGCATCTGCTCGGTGATGACCACCATACCGTAGTTCACGTTTGGATAGCAGATCTCGCTAGAGAAGAATTCCTGCAGCTCACCATTCTCATCCTTCTTGCGAATGTCCAGAATGATGGAAACCTCGTATTCCTTGGGCGGTTTCTTCTTCGCTTCCGGACCGTCGGCCGCAGTATCGTCCCCCGGAGATTCGTCGTCCGGTGGCGCAGACAAAGCAGCACTGTCCTCAACGGCTCCTGTACTCTCGCGTCTCATTTCTCTTCCCTTAACCATCTGTGTGTCCCCTGTAAAAAATTGATGTTCGTAAGGCTACTCGGCAGCATCTCCGTCGTAGTCGTCGGTTGGCGATGTAGTAGCTGGATACATGCCCGCCTCTACGAGGATTGCACGAGCCAGCTCCCCTATCTGCTCTTTGAACTCGGCCTTCAAAGCTGCGGCCGTGATGACCTCGCTGGCCCACTGTGAGTTGTGCAGCAAGAGCCGTCGAACTTGAAGGTCGTCTGGCTGACCTTGCGGCTGCAGTTGTGGTAACGCTGCGAAAGAAGCACCCAACTGCGACCGCATATTCGCCAAAATTTCGGTCAGCTCACTGTTTGCCTGCTCATTATGCGCTTTGAGGTTCTCGATACCCTGCCGAATGATCTCTGAACCCGGCAAGGCTGCCTGCGGGTTGGCCACTGGTGTGCCTGGCGTCTGGCCTTGATTTGTCACTGCTCAAGATCTCCTTCTGGTATCTGAAGAAGCGTATCCTCGACACGCTGCATGACCTCAACACGAAAAGCTGGATCAGCCTCAAAAGCCTCCAAGATCTTCTTGCCAAGCGGCGTCTGTGGCGCCGCCAACCCCCTGCTCTGTAACAGCAGAAGGGTATCCCTGTCACTGTCGACCACTGGCGCGACAACATTGACGGGATCAGCAACAGCATGGCCTGGGTCGACCACAGGTGGTGTTGGAGGAAAGCCGTTCCACCACATTATTGTCAGTGCCCCCAGCATTCCGAAAACGATGCCGCCGATCCCAGGAAACAACATACCGAGTTTCCGCCGATACCATGGCACATCTCGCACCTCCGGCGCCTTCACTGGTTGCGGTGGTAACGTGCCGTTGCGATCGCGATCATCGCGCTGGCGCTCAGCTTCTTGTAGCTGGCGCTCAAACTCTTCCATACGTTGGTCATGTTTCCGCCGACGATCAGCAACCAGCTGGTTGGCAGCAGCATCCGCCCGCTGTTGGGCTTCTTCTATTTCGCGAAGTTGAGCCTCTTCCTCTGCCTTCTCTTGGCGTTGACGATCCGCCGCCGCCTGCTCGCTATGCCGCAACGCAGCATTCTCACGACGCTCCTGCTCTTGCTCAGCCCGAATGGCGTTCTCTTTGTCCTGCTCTTCGCGACGCTGAATATCCTCCTCCTCACGACTACGCCGCGCCGCTTCGGTACTCGCACGTTCACGGATTTCAGCTGCCTCTTGACACTGCCGCAAGGCCTCCTCCTGATTCGTCAACTCAACCTCCCGGCGAGCAAGTTCCTCGCGAAGAAGGACTTCCGCCTCTGGAATACCCTCAGGAACGGGAGGCTCATCAGGTACCGACGGTTCAGGCGGTGCAGGTTCAAGCATGTCCTCGGCGTCCAGTTGGTCTTTGGTCCGCCGCAAAACCTCTTCCCTGACCTCGATCATGGCTTCTCTCCTGGCCAGTTGCTCCAATCGCCGGACCTCTTCAACAGAGACACCACGACTTTGGGACGTCTCTTCGTACTCCTCCGCGGACGGCGCTTCCCCGAGAACTTCTCTCTCGATCGGAGCCACAACACCATGCTTCGTCGCTGCAATCTGTCGAAACAGTGCTGACTGATTGAGCCGCTCTTGTAGAAAGCACCGACGTTCTTCGGGCGTGAGTGCAGAGAGTAGGTTGGTCCTGCGAAATTTACGTGTTTGACGGCTACTGGTCTGCTGCGGCTGGCTAACGGGTGCCGCCGAAACAACGCGACCGGAACCCTCTGTTACCGGTGGTACATTTTTTGCGTTGGTCACTGTAAATACTCCGTTGCCAGCTAAGAAGGGCGGGCGACAGTCTCCTGCACGGCATCCGCAACGTCAGGAGCGTCAACTGGGACGTCCACTGGCGCGTTGAAGTCCGCACCGAGAAACATGTCAGCCACCCGTAATTCGTTAAAAGCGAGAATTGTTGCCGCTGTTGCCCCAACATTGGCATCAGCGATCTCTTGCAGGTCGTTTCTGTCCTGCTGCCTCGCTTCCTTGATCAATCGCAATTGTTCAAATGCGTCCATAGTCTGCTCGATCCTGCTTGCTACTTAGGCCACGACGCGCGGGACACGCGCCCCGGTGCGAAGAATTGCCATGTTCGGTACGTTTTGCGATTGCCGCAGATTTGCGGCGGAGTGGGCCGCTAACGGACCCAACGAGGAGAGTTGATTCAACGATGCCGCCTGATTCTGCTGGACGCCGAGAATCAGCACGCTAAGAACAGCGGCCAACTGATTTCTCGCGGCAGCGCCGTTCAACGCGAAGTTTCGTTGTCCAGTCGTAAGGATCTGCGACGAGATCTGCCCAGCTACCTGTGGATCAAAACCTGCGTCGTCGTCACTTCCGCCCCCGTGATGATCACCTCGAAAGGCCATGATCTCTTTCCTTAGTTTGTGGGTCCAATAGCTAAAAAAATGATGGGGTGGCGACCCCATAAGGGGCCGCCGACCCACGATCATACGTCCGATCGGTCAACACCGCTAGCGTTAGCCAGCGATTCGGCCACTGCCTGGAGTACCGGCGGCGGTGTTCAGACCGGCGAAGTGACTCGGGTCCTGGCTGGACCGGACATTGGCTGCCGCGGCGGCTTCCAGCGGGTCCAGGGACGTCTGTTGGTACAGACCAGCAGCATTGATTTGCTGCACGCCGAGGGTAAGGACAGCGGCTGCATTTGCGACCAGGTTACGATCCAGCGTGCCGTTGAGCTGCTGGGCGTTCTGGGCGCTGACCAGCGTGAGCTGCGTCAGCTGGTCTGCGATGGCGGGGTCTAATGACATATCACACCTCCCTGTGGTATAGGGCTCGCTGTAAGGCTCACCCCAGTAATGGGATGCGGCCGGGAATTACTTATCTCCCAAAAAAGCCGCCCGGGTCGTCCTGAGTGATAGCATGGAGCCTCGCGGCCACGGGTAAATCACCCTTGACGATTACCGGCTGCTTATCCGGGTTTACCGGATACATTACGAGCTGCGGAAGTTCTTTGAACTGAATTCCGCGACTTGAAATGTCAAACAGCACAATGGCGGGAAACCGCTCACGTGCCGCTCTATATTCACTACGCAGTTGTTGCCACTGCTCTGACTCTGTGTTCGCGACCAGTACCACATGATCAATTCCTGAGCCCTGCTGCAACGCCCACAGCACGGACACGTCTACGTAGCTGGGCGATATAAACTTCGGAGACCGTACTTGGATTGTAACAGATCGATCCTTGTTCGCCAGTTCAGTTAGCTGGCCCTGAAGTTGTACAAGCAAGTCAGCCGTTTGTTGCTGCCCCTGCGTGATCACGGGCAACAGCGTATCGGCAGTATCCGTCTGGGCCACCAGCGTGTCAATGCCCTGCTGAATCTTTGCCAGCGCCGCAGTGATCGTCTCACAGTCCTCACTTGGCAATGGTGTGGGGATAACCGAAATATCCGGGGCCGGCGGCAACGGATCAAGATCAGGCGTTGGGTAATTGGGTGTGTTTCGCGGCCGCGTAACGGTGGGCGACGTTGGCGCGCTGGGGACTCTGCAACCAGACGATGACCCTTGGTCCACAGTACCGGTTGGGCATGGGTTGTTTCCCCACTGGAATGACGATGGCAACCGCCTCCGCAGGAACTGCTTAATCGTACCGCTGTACGTACCAAAACTGTTCGGATTGTTCCCGCCCCACAACACGGCAGCGAGCTTGTTGTCCTGCGTAATGATTCCACCACCACTGTCGCCAACGTAGACGTCACCAGACTGAACATACAGTTGATTCTGGCCACTGGTCACGTAAGTCTGATTGGCCTCTGCTGGAATTACTTTACCATCTCCGCCGTCCCAACCTACTGAGACGTAGCCCATCGCCTTCCCGCGACGAGACCGAAACTTCGCGTCCGGCCCAAACCCGCAGACGTTGTACACCGTATCAGTGTACTTGTCGGCCAACGGAATCACTGGCTGATCCTTCTTCACGTAGATGGCCCAGACACTGATGTCATTGTTCCAGTCGATGGCAAGTACACGGGCAGAATTGGTTTTCGCCGCCAACGGGAACTGCGCTTTTGGAGACAGCTTATGAACCTGCTCGGCTGTCCAACCGATCGGAAAAAGATGGGCGCAAGTGATCACGAGGCCAATCGTCTTCCCGTTTGCCAATGTTCGTTTGTTGACAACGGTGCCAGAACCGTAACCTTGACTCTTCATGCACGTCGTACCATCACTATGTACGTGCAGCTGACTCACCTGCACACGGCACGATGCAAACCGTCGATGCTCATAGAGCTCATCAACGGCACACGCCCGCCAGCCATTATCGGTTGGCGGTACGACCGCGGACAATGAAGCGAGCTGTACGGTAGCGGCCGAAGCACTGGCAGCAAAGAGCAGCAGCAAGACAGCCACGTATGAAAGAAGTCGTTTCATCTCTAATGCTCCCCTGTTTGCAAAGCGGCCCGCTGAGCGCTGCCAGCCTGTTGAAGTGCTGAGATCACCTCTGGTGGATAGTTTACCGGATAAGGGCTTGCTGTCCGACCGGGCGTTTTTGATTTTGTGCAAGGACAGTCAGAGTAGACAATGCCTCGTCCGCCAGGACCACGACTGGCAATCTTCTTGAAGCCACTGCATTGTGGGCACGCTGCCATTACTACTGCTCTACTTCCAAGCGAAATGCTAAATTGTCCTCGCTCTCAACCGTCATCATACCAGAAACATGGTACGCTCCAACAGGGATACCCGTCTCTGGTCGGGGGGTCTGGCTGACCCCGTAGACGGTTGCAAGCCTGATTTTGTCGCCCTCCTGCGGATCGAGGATCTGCGGATTGTAGATCGGAGCCATCAAATCCGCTGAGTTCTCGCTATGATCCAAACCGAGCAAATGACCCAGCTCGTGTTGCCACACGGCTACCGCAAGGATTCCATAACCTTCTCGTTGCAGGTTCCAGGGCTCCGCGGCATCAAAAAACGAGTAGAGAAACACATCGGCATCCTGACACGGCATCTCCGCCCAGGCCAGGACATTACCAGGCCCGTCGAACCCGTACCGCCGGCCCGCCCCCTTGCCGATACGAATATCAGCAGACTTCCAGTCTGAAATCTCGACGAATTCCAACCCAGTCAATGGTTCGTAGAGCTTGAATCCGTCACGAATGATCCTCGACGTCTCGCTCTGCCAGTTGCCTTGCAACGCAAGCTTGCGCTGCAGTGCATACGTGATCTCCCGCTTCTTCCATTTGCAGTGTGCTCCGTCCACACGTATGACCTTCCGATCAGTGCAGCCGCAACGAGGACAGCCCATGGCGTGTCGCGTGATCGGGCCGGCGATACCGTCATTAACCAACCCGTACGCCCCCTGCATCGTTCCCACGGCGATGTCGTGGGTAAAGGCGGTTGGCTGTCGATCGTCGAGGTAGCCGAAACAGAACAACCAATCAACCGTCTGCTCGTACGTCTGTATCTTGTTCATGGATTACCGTGTGTGCTTGAGCATGTGCTCGTTACAGACGACCAGAGAATCGACGTTGGCGTAATCCTCACGGCACCAATCCGTGACGATGGAAAATTCGTAATCGTAGAACAGCGACTCGGTCAAGTGGGTCGGAGCCACTCGGCAATGTGGTCGCCGCGGCACCGGGTCCACCTTGCCGCCGAGATGCGTAGCCAACGAGACGGCGTGCGAACAAAACGGCTGGCGAATTGGTTTACCGTCTTCGGGCAACCTGTCGTCGGTGGTTGGCGGGTACAACCGCCAAACCAGTGGAACACGTCGCAGTGCCATCCGCAACAGCCCACGATAGCCGTACTGCTCAGCCGTGAGTGTTCGCATGGCCGCGACGGCGCCTGCCGGGTCGAACTTTGGCCAGCGATTACCAGAGTTGGGACTGAAGCAGTCAATGCGACCGGGTCGGCTCAGATGATAAGCCAACGGCCGGGCACTCCCACCACTACCCTCGCGAGTCTCCAAGACGTCGAGATCACCGTTGTCACGGCGGAACATCTGAGAGTGTGAATGCACCCCTTGCGTGCCAAGACGGATGAGCTGAGAGATGTAAGAATTGCCAAAGCACTGACCAATCCACGCATCCTGCACCACTTGGCGAGCGTAGGTGGCCGAAACCCAGAACGGTTGATTGGCATCGAACTCTTGCATCTTGACGTTCCCTATTCTCCAGCTGTGTCAACAGGAGCCTCTGCGTCGGGCTCCACGTCAGCTATCTCTTCCTTGGGCACTGGTTGGGTTGTAGCAACGGCCACAGCGGGCACCGCGACACGTGGCACCGACGGAGACTCTGGGGGCACATCGATCTGTTCGATCCAGTTCTTAATACGAAGCATCGCTGCACTGTAAAGCTGCTCTTCGCCTTCGGCAAGGGTGAGCTGGATACGTTTGATCTTGCAACTGTCCTCACCATCGCCGCGCTTCCACTCGTCACCAGGAATCGGAGGAGTCGCTTCCTCTTCCTCTTCAGCATCTCTGTTGAGATCCTGCACGATGACATACTGTTTGAGCCCGATGAACTGGATCATCGCCCACTGCGCCATGTGGATCTGCGGTGGGACGTAGTTCTGACCAACAACATTGGCATCACGGAGTGCCATCTCCTTGATGGCATCGACGATGGGCGGTGGGATGAAACCAGACTGATTCGGTGGCATCAAGGTGCCGTCCGGCGCCACTCCCTGCACCTGAAAAGCCGCAGAGCCTTCTAGGGCTTGTAACCTGATGAGCTCCTTACTATCCGCCTTCTTGATGAGCTGGAGAATAAGCTGGGGGTTTGCAGCATTGATCTCGAACGTCACCGGTTGTCCAACACCTATACCCATGTCGACCGCAACGCACTTGTGATCTTCACGGTCAGTATCGAAAATCCCAGTGATCTTGCCACCGGTGCGTTTGACTTCACGAAGTTTCTCGAATACTTCGGAGTGGGTCAATGATATGTCCAGCAAGGTTGCCCCGGTGAGGGCTACTGTGTCGCCTACTTCAAACTGCACTGCTTTTCTCCTAACGTAGCCCGAAGACGGACCCTGCCACGCCTCGCATGAGTCCGCCCCACAGACCAAGATCCTGGATCTTCTTTTGACCGGCCGGCGTAAGGCCGCCTAAAGCACCGAGCACCCCACCTGCTACCTTGGCCACCGCGAGATCAAGTCCCGCGTTGGCCAGGCCAGAAATGAAGTGCTTCGGGTGAAGCACTGGTGCTCCACCATACTGTTGTTGCACGCCGCTGACTAGCCCACCTACGGCGGCTCCAATCATTGGCGGCGTGTGCGGGCTCCCCATTCCGTACGGATTGGCCGAGGAACTGCGTAGGCCGTTATGGACGTCGTTCCAGATCGCCCGGTTGAACGCATCTACCGGAACAGGCCGCAACGGCACCCCCGGTGACCCCGTCACGCCAGTAAAAGCCACCTTGCAAAACCCGGCTGCTGACCGCATGAACAGTTCCGGCGGATCGGGCAAAGCTGCTTTCATCGCCTGCCATTCACTCGTTTTGTAGAAGTTGCTCCGCAAGTCCAGCTCGTGCGGAGCCATTGGAATCCTGTTCGTGGATGTCCAGAGCGTGGACATGCCCATTGGCTTGCCGGCCGTCCGGGCTATCGCAGCATTGGTCATGGCTCCTGGAATCTCCGACCCGACGCCAGCAGCTCCGCCGAGCCCGGCAAGCAGCTTACGGAGCCGACCACGCCGCACATACTCCTCGGGCAGCAGATGCTCTGCCGCCATACCGCCCAAGTACCCAGCACCGGCGCCAAGCAGACCGCTCACAATCGCATTGCTCATCGGGGACGGACCGCCCGTCATCTTGCCGGCCCACTCGTACGGCTTATTGAGAATGCCGAGCGCACCGCCTGCGGACTTGATACGAATCCAGTTGTCGTCACCGTGGGGACCGTACTCCGCTTCAGCACGCACGCTCTTGACACCAGAGACTGCCTTTATGGCATTATGCCACTTCTGATAGGTCTGTTCGGTATCGCTGTCACCGAGAACCACCCAGACCCCTTTGGTCGTGGAATTCCAGTAGACATCGCCGTAGTCCGACGAAGGAAGATGCTTGATGACCCGACTCAGCCGTTTCTGAATAGTGGCCGCCTCTTTGAACCGCACGCGCACGAGGCCCGGTACGGCTTCCCAGGCCGCCAGCTCTCCCTGTTTCTCGATACGTTGGATGGTTTCGCTCTTCACCTTGGTCCACGCTTTCCTTGCGTCGATTCCACGGTCGTCGATGTAAACGTCAGCAATGAGCTTGTCGCTCGCGCCCTCGGGCTGATCCGGATTCTCATTCACGAAGTCCCAGGGTATATTGTGCGAGTCCAGATACTTCTTGGTCAGGGTATCGTCACCTCGTACGGTGTTGATGATAACGCGCCAACCCCGTTCTTTGAACTCCTCCAATGCCTTTTTGGCACCCACCCTGGGCTCCGGGATCTCCTTCGGGTCGAATTCATCATACTGCTTGGCAATGGTCCCGTCGAGATCAACCGCTACAGTGGGGGTCTTTTTGCTGGCCTCAGCCAGCTTTATTTGAAGAACCAGATCAGCAGCTCCGGACGCCATTGGTTGTCCGGCTTGGTGGGCATCCCCGTCCCTGCCCATTTGGCCCACACGGCCAATCGCAATCGCTCGAAGTGCCACTGAAGCTCCGTCCGCCGTTGCCGAAAAACCCATATATCGTGCAGCTTTAGGCCGTCCTTGCCCGCTCGTCGCGATGCTTTCCGATGCCGTTGCCAGGAGCGACGAGATTTTGATATGGGCAGTTTTCGCGTGCGTACGGACCGAGGGCTCCTGGTTCGTTGCATCAGGGACTAGGCTCCTTGTCTTGGTCAGCATGTGAAACTCCTCGATCACGTAGTATCCCCGCCACCAACTCCCCGAAAGCCGGGTTTTCGTCCCGAATCTGGGTCAAGTGCCTCTCCAGTGTATCAGGCGGCTGGGTTTGTAGCCACCTTGCTTTCTGCCTCGCCGCCACGAGCATCGCCGTCTGCGGCTGTGCTGGTAGCATTTTCCCGTTCCCCTACTCGTCAAAGTACACCTCCAAGTCCGTCCCTGCGAACTTTTCCTTCAGCTCATCGTAGTTCGTCACCTGGAAACGCAGCGTTGCAAATTCTGCCATCTGGACCGTAGGCGTACTTGGTTGTGGACACTTTTCTGGATCAGCGCCGATATGCTCAAAGACCTGTCGCATCCGCCCAGGTATGTCAGCACAGAGCTGCTCGTACGTGAGGATATATAAGTTGGGAAACCGCAACCCTACGGTGGACTGCATCATCCGTTGGGTATCGACATCCTGCCGAAGCTTGTCCGCATCCAGCGTGATTTTCATCTTCTCATTTTTGCTGAGGCGAACCGGCTGCCCAGGATCAGTACCAATCCAGGTACCATGCTTCTGGTACGCCATCTGCTGTGACACAAGCCGACGAAGCAAGTTCCATCGGTAGAGCCCAATGATCTTCGTACCCTCCGGGATCTCATCGAACAGTTCAGGATAGCGAGTCCGTTCATGCAGTACAGGCTTCTTACCTTTCCAGCCAATGGACATGTGTACTGGAGCACCATTCAGCGGCCCGTCAGCCCACAAATCCTCCATCACTTCCTGCAACGTCCGGCCGGTCTTACCTGCAAGAATATCGCCATTGAATATCTCAACTTGACAGGTCACGTCCGGATGAGAGTTGAGCAGGCCTCGCATCATGTGCGTACCGCTCCGTGATGCCGTGACTACCAAAAACCCAGGTTCAACAGACAACTTCACAAGTATTTCCTCAACAAGTCCATCCACTGCTGATAGAATCGCGACAGCCCAAACCGTTCGCGGGCTACCTGTTTATTCGGAGCTGATTGCGTCAACACAGCCTGC
>SDBU01001021.1_pt1 | contig 41095 bp, 60 predicted proteins | sample 2277071 | NCBI WGS metagenome assembly SDBU01 (sample SAMN10397929, study PRJNA504765) | marine sediment metagenome | isolation source: marine sediment core GS08_GC12, 126 cmbsf | place: Arctic Ocean: Gakkel Ridge, Loki's castle | collected 2008 | reverse complement strand
GCGCTAAAGTCTGCGAAGGCGTGGGTGGCCGAGGAGTACGGCGAGGAAGGGCCGTGGAAGCGGAACGGGATGATGGACTACGTGCCCGCTCGGATCAACGACGCCTTCCCGCTAAAGAAGCGAGGTGCGTGATGGCACTTGCCCTACGGTGCCTCCAGCAGCGCCTGGCTCGCTGCCTGTCGCGCTGGCTGTTCCGGCGCGGCGTGCTGGCCGGCCAGGTGTACGACACTCGACGCCCGGTGCAGCCTACGACCCTCGTCTGCCTTGACGGAAGGATCGAGAAGCTGGCAGGCGCGGCCGGCGTCACCGAGGGGCCGCCGCGCGACTGGCTGAATGCCCGCGCGTATGTTCGCCGGTACAACATGGCCGAGGAGCGCGAGCGCTGGATCGTCAAGGCGGTCTGGTTCCGGAGGAGGTAAGCGATGGACTTAGCAGCGGCAGCAAACGCTATCGGCATTCCGGCCGACAGGTGGAAGGGAAGATGCCACGAGATTTCTCTGGCGCTCCTGAGGTCCCCGCTGTTCAAGGAGGAGTTTCCGCTAGCGCGCCCAAGAGTGGCACGCGGCTGGGCCAAGGGCATGTCAAGCCAACACTCCTGGATCGCGATGTCGGGCGATTGCTACGATCGAGGCGGGGCGGTCTTGGACCCTACACTCTGGACGTGGCGCGAGGATGTCGAAGGCATCTGGCAGGGCGCTCTGGCGGACGGGATCCACACGCCACACGGCGCGGGCCATATCTTTGCGTGGGGCAAACCGTGTAGCGCAGGCGGACCTCCGGTGCAACTTGATGTCGGAAGGCTATCCGTCTCGGCCCAGGTGTTTCTTGATATGCTCGGGCCGCTTGATCACGAAGGCTGGCACGTGCTTCTTGCCCTGGCTCCCGTCGAGGGTTGGCCCGCGGGCAACATTATCGATTGCGCGTATGCTCACGATGAACTACGCGTTCTGATCCCGATCGATCGCGTGGGGATGTTGACGAATCGCAATCCCGAGGCACTCTACTGGTAGCCAATAAGGAGGAGGCACGATGGATATCCGAGAACGGCAGCAGCCGCAGAACGCTCGCTTCTGGGAGTGGATCAACGGCGACTGGGTCAAGCTGACGCTGGAGCCTGGACAGACGCTGGAGTGGGGCGCTGGCAGCGGAGACGAGGAAGGATGGCACGCGCATGGCAGCCAGTGGAGCTTGTGCGCCGGGCTGGTCCTGGTGGCAGCGTGGACGGACGGAGCTGATTGTGACGGGCGGTTTTCGACAGAGACGAAGTATACGTGCGATGTTGAATATCTGAGGTACAGAGCTGACGCTCCGAAGGTGCCGATGTGGGAGAACGTGGAATGCTCGCAGCGCGACTATGCTGCCGAGGCGATGGGCTACTAGAAAGGAGGTGGCGTGATGGACAGGTGGCAGGAGGACGCGGCCAGGCTGGAGGCGTACGTCGAGGGCAGGTTCCAGGCCAGCGGCCGCACTGCGTTCCCCACCGTGCGGCAGTGCGCGAAGGCGTGCAGACTGACGCAGAAGAGGGTGCTGGACATGGCGGAGGACGTGGAGAACCTCCAGCTGACGTACTACCGCTCCGTGGAGTTTGAGGTGCCGGATGGCGACTGGTTCGTCGAGACGATCAACGAGCCGGGCACCGGGCAGTCGGTGGTCTACACGGCGCGGCGGCCGCGCGCGTACGGCGCGGTGGAACTGGCCGCGGCGGTGGGTGCGAGCGCGGCGGCGGTGCACGTGTGGCTGCACCGCGGCAGCCATGGCATACCGGAGCCTGACGTGCGGCTGGCCTGCGGCCCCGTCTGGTTCCCTGGCGGCCCCATTGACGCCTGGATCGCGGCCTGGATCAAGCGGCGAAAGGCGGGCGCCTGTGCGGCTCTCTAACGCACGGGAGGAACAACCTGTGCCGGCATAAGGTGGCGGGCGGGAGGCGGCCATAGCAGCGATGCGGCACGCTGCTGTGGCCGTTCTAGTCCCTGGCCGGCAGCAGGCCCCGCGCTCACAGGTCGCGGAGGGAAGGCCGTGGCGTCTCGTCCACGTCGACGTGGATGCGCGCCTTGCAGGCCTCGATCTCTTCCAGCGTGTCGTACTTCCTCCCGCAGATCGTGCACCGCCACTTCCCGCGCCGGCGCGCCGGCGCCGGCTGGCCCCGGTTGTAGACGTCAATCACGGCCAGCACCGCGAGCTTGATGAACCCGAAGAAACCACGAGGCGAAACGGCGGCCTCCTTAGTGCGTGTCATCGCTGAGCTCGCCGACGATCTTGCTGATCAGGTCGCGGAGCGGCCCGAACAGGGCGTGAAGGAAATCGCCGGACTCGAGGAGGTTCATGCGCTGCTCGATGACCTTCTTCGCGTAGAGCTTCGCCTCCGGCGTGCCGCTCCTGATCAGCTCGAGGTCGAGCTGGTTGATGGCCTTGATCGCCTCAGCCACCGCCGTGATCGCTGCGGCTGCTGCACCGACTGCTAGGGTGCCTCCCATTGTCTTCTCCTCCTGTTACGAGACCAGTGATTCCACCGGCACGGTGTTCCACCTGGGGATGTCAACAGGCTCGCCCGATGTCGGCTTCAGCTGCACCAGCACCGGCGCGTAGATGGCCAGGCGGCACAGCTCGATGGGCGTGACGCCGCTGGCGTTCGTGCCTGCCGGCAGGACGCCAGCCACCTCGAGCGCGCCGGCAGCCAGCTCGCTGCAGAACAGCGCCGAGAAGTCCTCGATGACGGCCCGGCCGAGGAGCGGATAGTCCTCAAGGATCGTGGCCACAGCTCCGAGCAGATCGTACGGCTTGCCGTCCTGCGCGTAGACCCAGTCGAAGTATGCCAGCTCATCAAAGGCCGACCTGGCCTTCGCGCCGAGCGGCAGCCACCAGGCCTCGCCGTCATAGGCTCGCAGGCGGCACGATAGCCTTGAGGTCATGACGCCTATGCGGCCGTCGAGGCTGGTCGACTCGCAGAGCTCGTTGAAGTAGCGGCCGCAGCCTTCGACGTCCTGGGCCTCGGTGCGGAGCTGGCTGTGTCGGATGATGCCGACGTGCGAGACCGGCGCGTTCGTCACGCGCTTGATGATGTTGGAGAAGCCGCCCTTGCCGCCGAAGGCGATCACGTCGCCGGGCCGCATCCTGTCGCGGACATCGGTGTAGCTTTCGATCTTGGTCATGATCAATCCTCCGGCCAGGTGAATGGTTTCAGCTCGGGCCACGTGAACCACTTCAGCCGCGCTCGGCGCCGATATTCTGGCCGGTTCGGCATGTACCGCCACGGACCAGCAATGAAGAGCGCGATCGGCTGGCCTTCGTCGGGGGGGCCTTCGACAAACTTCACCGCGTAGGGATACCAGGTTCCCTCTCGCTCCTTGGCGTCGCGCAGCCACTCGGTAGCGATTCCGTGCCAGCGGGCTCCGGAGCGGTAGACGATTCCGCTGTGGCCGAAGTATCGATGTTCGGGCTCCAAAATATCAAAGTCGGGCCAATCGATGCGGGGCCAGGCGAGGATGATGTTCTCACCGTTGATCCGGGGTCGGATGTCCAGGTCGACAACTTCGGGCCACCCAAAAACTTCGGGGGTTCCGGGGTGCGGTACGTGAATCCGCGAGAGGTCGAATGGGTCGGGGTCGGGGTTGGGTGGGGGCGGCTCTTTGTCGAGCAGCGCCTGACACATCTCCTCGATGCGCCTCACGGTCTCCAGTATCTTCTTGCTCCGCGTTGCCATTGCTCTCTCCTTAGATCAGTAGGCAGGGAGGGCCGGATGCGATCCGACCAGAGTGGGAGGTGCCCCCTGGCCGCTTGGGCGAATGCCGGACCTCCCTGCCAAACCTCATGTCACGCTCCTTATCGGCAGCACCTTGCGGTCCTCCACCGGCGCTGCCGGCATCACGTAACCCTTGTCGCTGGCCTGGCGGACCGCCCGCCGCATCCAGGCCATCACCACCTCGGTCGGGGTCCTACCCTCCGCGTGACTGTGTTCCATGATCAGGTGCCACAGGGCGCGGTCAAAATCTGGTAGCTGCACTTTCACGGTCATGCCCTCCTGCCGTGTGCCAGGCCGTAATGGTTGCCATCGGGTCTCGAGAACCTGCCACCCCACCTGCACAACTTGTGCTGCTGCTCCCACCATTCGCCCAGCGCGCGGTGGGACTCCGTTGAGCTGAGGTAGTGCCCGTCGCGGAACAGGTTGACGTCCGCCGCCAGCTTGAGCGGGTGCACCGAGGTCGCGCTGCCGGTGCCGCGCTCGACATAGATGTCGACCATCTCCTGCGGACGCCAGACCTCGCCGAGCGTGACCTCGAGGCCCAGCGTCTCGGCGTACTGGATCAGCCGCGCCAGGAGCCGGGCGAACAACGACTGTTTCTGCCGAAGGGTCATGGCACCGCCCCTCCCTGGACAGCCTGGACCACCAGCGCGATGAGATGGTAGAGCGCCCAGATGATCCCGATCGCCCCGGCCGAGCTGGCCCCGGTCTGCATCGCCAGCTTCCGGGCCGGGTCCATCGGTGCCCGCTTGCCGGGGTCGGCAGCCGGAGCCACGATCCCGAGCGCCTGCAGCGGGTGGTTCACCTCGCACCGCGCCTCAATCCCGGCGATGCTCTCCCCGTGGTCTCGGACGTCGCCGTTGACCTCCTTAATGGCCCCCATCAGCTCCGAGTGGCGCGTGCGGTTGTCAGTCGTCGCCAGGTCGCGGTCCTCCCTGCGCTGCGACCAGATCCGGTCGATTCCCTTCTCCAGCGTCCCCAGACGCTCATCCATTCGTTCGGTCAACTCGGTGCCTTCCTGATCCCCAGATCCTGGCATCTCGTTCCACTCCTCTCCTGCGCCGCCCTACCTGCGCGCCTGAGGTTTAGGCGCCACCCACTGGTCTCCCTCTCTGCCGACGTCGATCAACTCCCCGGGCCCCTGGCCCAGCGGTGGCAGGCCGTCGTTCACCAACGCCGCGCTGATCGCTACATTGTGGGCCTCCTGCGCCTGTCGCCAGACGACGAAGGCCGCGTTCACCGCAGCGTTCGACCGCTCGAAGAGCGCCTGGGACACCGGGCTCATCGACGCCGGTAGGTGCTCCGCGATGGTCGCCATGGCCGCAGCTGGACCGGCGCCCGGTTCCGGCCCGATCTTGGGGGTGACCTTCATCCGCGTCTTCTTCTTGGCAGCCTTCGATTGATCCGCTCGCGCTGCGCGTGTCTCTGCAGCCGTCGCCTTCTTCGCCATGTGCCTGCCCTCCCTATGTTGGCTCCGGCTCGATTGCCGGTCCTACTTCTTCTGTTCTGAGCCGAGCGAGGAAAACGAAAAACCATGCCCTCTCCTCGTCGGTCAGCCTGTCCATGATGTCTGGCTGGCTCTGCGTCTTCATCTGCCCGCCGTTCTGGTCGACGACGCCGATGTGGTTCACACCTATGCCGACATTGGCGGTGTCGCCACCGGGCAGGATGTTGCCGTCTTCGTCCACGATGTTGCCTTTGAAGTCGCTCCTGCGGTTGTCGCTGATGATGACCTGTGTGTGGCCGACCCACGTCGGTGTGAGCGTCTTTGCCGGTGTCAGATTCTGCCGTTCTTCCAGTTCCTCGCCTGCCATGTCACCCTCCCATGCTCACACTGAAGAGCACTTTGATGTTGCTGTCGACCACGAAACCCTGCACCCCGGCCATCACACCCATGGCGCCGGCGATTATAATCTTCTCCCACTTCGAGTCGGCCTGCGTCAGCCAGAGCCAGGTCATCGCCGTGATGACCGCGCCGGTCAGAACCATCTTGACGGCGAGCAGGCCGGCGTCCTCCCACGTCTCATATACCCACGCGCCGAATGGGTTGACCTCGGAGCACTGGGGGAGCGGCAGGCAGGTGACCGTCGTGCGCAGATCAGCAGCCGCCGCTGATGCGTAGAAGCCGACGGCGCTGAAGAACACCGCGTGCTCCCACGCCGCCTTCTCCGGCCCCGTCTCTTCAGGGAGGGGCAGGATGTCCCGGTAGGGTTCGTAGGTGAAGGTGCTCGCCGGTGGGAGCGCGGGGGCGGCCACGAGGGCCAGTGCCAAGGTTAGTGCGGTGATCGTCATCATGTCCTCCTATGAAGCCGTGGTGCTGTCCACGACCAATCCGTAGAGAGCCAACTTGGTGAGCAGATCGGCCAGTGCTTCCTCGGGCACGTCCCTCGCCCCGGTGATGGTTTGCTGTGCGGCGGGAGCCGTGGCGAATAGCCCGATGTTGGAGCCGTCGTGGTCAAGGTCGCCAGAGATGACTACTTTGCCCTGGAGGTAGGTTTCTACGATGCTCGTGTTGCCGAGTACGACGGTGTTCGCACCCTTGCCGATGGCGTTGTGGCCGATGACGATGGAGTTGCTGTCACTGTTGTCTTTGCCCTTGCAGCTCGCCCCGATATAAACACTGTTTTCTGGATCCGTCAGGGGCGTTGAACCATCTGCGTGGTAGCGCCCGGCCTGATCGCCAATGGCGACGTTGGCACCGCCTGTCGTGTTGGCGAAGAGAGCCTGATAGCCAATGGCCGCATTCTGGCTACCTGTGATGTTGGAGTAGAGGGCTATAGAGCCGAGGGCGATATTGTACCTGCCAGTCGTGTTGGCGAAGAGAGCCGCAGGACCGAAGGCCGCGTTGTATCTGCCTACCGTGTTGGAGTAGAGAGCTTGCACGCCAATGGCGATGTTGTAAGAGCCTATCGTGTTGAAGTAAAGGGACTGGTAGCCGAGGGCGAGGTTGAACAGTCCCTGCCCGCCCGTGCGGGCTTCGACGGCCACAGCGTTCCCGCCATCGTAGATGACGATCGCGGGGTCCGTGCCGCCCGTGATCTGCTTGACGATCACGTTGTCGATGGCCCCATCAAAGTCTGTATGCGGGGTGAAGGTCAGAACCTCCGCCGCCCCGTCGGCCTCGAACGTCGTCTGAATCCCGGTCGCATCGTCGGTGGTGGTATACGAGCCCACAGCCGATCCGAACGTGAGCACGACATTCCCTGCCGTGCGGCCAATAATGTCGTACTCAACAACGTAGGTTTCCCCGTTCGCGGTCGCTATCGACTGAGAGAGAACCGCCACATTTCCGGGCGTGTGGAGAGCGGTGGCGGTGTCCCACGCCCAGCCCGCACCCGCAGCCCAGTCATTGAGATTGGTAGTAAATTCCCCGTTGGTAACTAGGTCGGCTCCGAGGGGGGCGGTCTCGTTCGTCGGCTCCTGCATCAGCACGCGGGAGCCAGCCAGATTGCCTACGGTTGCGGGGCCCCCGATGGTGGCCACGCCCGTCAGCACAGCATCAACGGCAGCGATATCCCCGCTCTGCCAAGTATTGCCGCTGGAGTCCGCGACCCAATGCGTGGTCGTCCCCGACCTCACGCCCAGGATCGCCGCGTCCGCATCCGGGCCTGCCAGTGCCGCGCCTGCTTGCTTCGTGCCGTAGACCTCAACCTGCGCCCGCGTGGCCGTATCCTTCGTCGTATCATTGGTGGTCACGCCGGCGATCAGCATGATGCCCTGCCCGACTTCGGACAGGCCGAGGATGCGCAGGCCGCCCGAATCACCGATGATCTTCTGGAACGTGCCGAAGCTGTCAGTCTCAGCTTCGTCGGTCATGCCTGTGGCTACATCGTCTGACTTAAAGCAACCGATCTCACTATCCGTCGCCGCCTGGTTCACGGTGAAGCCGATACTCTGAAACGTGTTGGCCGAGTCGTTGATCCAAACTTGTTGGCTGAAGAATCCGTCCCGTACTTTTGCGGCAGCAGCACCCAGGTCGTATGAGTCGTTGGCGTGAACCTGGAGATGGCCACTGGCATCGATGTACCATCTGCCGATGGAGTTGGTAGCAAACCCGATCTGGTTGTTTGCCCGCCTGTACATGCCTGCATGCTGGCTGTTTACGAAAGCGGTGGAGGGGTTGGCTTGCGTTCCGTCAGCGAGCAAGAAGGCGTCGTTAGGCTCGTCATATTGGCTATTGCCCGCCGCCCCGAAGAAGATGGAACCCTTCGTCCCGTGGGAGGTGGAGACGAGCGTCAGGTTCTCGCTTACACCGGTGCCGCCGATCTGCACCTGGCCGCCTGCGCGACCGACGCCCCAGAGGTGGCCGGGGTGGTCATCGTCGCCCCGCCCGTCTAAATTACCGTGATCGTGTTTGTGTAGGGTCGTTGCTCCCGCGTCCGTGAGATCATCCCACTCCGAGGTCAGCGGGATGGTCATCGGGCCATCTTCTACTGCTGCGGTCCGCGTATTACCTGCCGTGATCCCGCTGCACTGAAACGCCAGAATCTTCGTCGGGTCGCCTTCGTCGTATATATCAAAGGTGTTATCTGCAAAGCTGGTGAGCGATGCGGCAACGCCCCCGGTAGCAGTCAGCGGGGTAAATCCGCGTAGATCGGTCGTGGTGATATCGCTCCACGTCGCGCCCATCTTGATCGTGATGCGGGCAATCAGGAACCCGGTGCTGCTCTCGACGATGAATTGCTTGGGGATGGTGAAGTTGTCGTAGCCGAGCTTGTCGGAGAGTGCGTCTTTCTCCTGTACGTAGAATCCGCCGGGCAGGGTAATCATGGCGGGTGCGTACTCGCCGGTCTTATTCGCGACCATCCAGAAGACGAGATTAAAGTAGCGGTTATTAGGAATCGGCGTCCCCGTGCTGTCGTCTTCAATTTCGTACAGGTCGGCAATCTCGTGGTACGGATCGCCGTTCCAGTTGACGACGTGCGCGTCATCCGCCACGGATGTGTCAACGGCCGGGATGACGTGCCTGTGCAGTTGGTAGATGAGCCCGGCAGTAGATTTCAGATCGGTAGTTCCAACTCCTGGCGCGAGGTAGCCTTCTGTTCCATTCGGGTTGATACCGGAGAAATAGACGGCGCCCATCCGCCGCTCCCTCTCCGCCATGTGGGACATATGACCCTGGTCGTTCACATCCGCGTCGTGCTCGTTCCAATTCTGGTTAACGAAGGTGCCTTCGGCTGCAACCTTGGCCGCAGAAGGGACAAAGAAATAGGCTACCTTGATGTGCTCCGTCGCGGGCCATTGGCCCGTGTCCTTCGTCAAGACCTTTGTGGATTGCGGGATATAGATGAAATTCTGCGTCGGCGCGTTGTCCGCCCCAGCGGTCAGCACAATCGTCTGGACAGGATCCGTGCAATCCAGAACGGTCCAGCCGTCCGAGAAGCGCATGGTCAGATCCCCGCCACCAGACTGCTCCAGGCTCATCGTGACGGTCGCGCCGTCGGATGTAACTAGCGCGTCGAACGTCTCCAGAAAAGTGCCGTTGTAGAAGTCGCGATTGGCGGTACGAACACCAAGGGTCTCCCCGGCATCGGCCAGCACTATCGAGCCGTCAACCCCGACTGGCAGTTTGCCCAGGACGCTGACGTCTGAGGCGTAGAGGCTCTCGCCTTTGACGTACTGGTCGGCGTCCCCGCCGTGCCCTGTGCCGCCGAAGTCCGCGCGCAGCTGTGGGTCTACCGTCAGCCGCCCGACCTCATCCCACACGATGTCGCCGTGTGTGATCTGTGCGTCCGTGTTGAATGCGAACGTGTGGATGCCGGCCCGTGCCGGGATGCTGATGGCTGGCCCGATGTTCCCCGCAGCTCCGTGGACGTAGCTAATCGTTTCGATGTGCTCGACGAAGTCGGGGGCGGTCACGTCGAAAACATGAGCCTTCAGAGTGTTGGCCCCGGTGGCCACATTCCAGGCCGACCAGACAATCAGCGAGCCATGGCTCAGCATCGCATGAGTGCCGAGCATTGCTGACTGAACCAGCGGCACGATGTTTTCGGTGTTCAAGGCGAGCGTCGAGCCTGCCACGTCCACCGTCGTGACTCGGACGTTGAGGCCGTCAACCCGAGTGGCGCAGCCGATCAGATCATCGTCCTCGTTGATCGCGCCCGAGACGTAGCTGCCGGTCGGTGCCAGGGTGTCATCCTCGACCAGCGCCTCGGGATCAGTCAGGTCCAGCGAGACAATCCCGCCCGTGCCAAAGCCGAACATGACGGTTTCGTCTGAGTTGACCTTGAGCGCGTAAAGGTTCGCGAGGCTCGTGGCGAAGGAGCCCACCTCCAGCGGCGTCGTCGGATCTCGCGCATCAAAGATGAACACCTTTCCGTCGGTGACATTGGGCCACATGATGTAGCCATTGCTGAGCCAGACGGGTTCGCCGCCATTCCCATGGTTGCCCATGGTGGTGGCTACGCTTCCGACCAGGACACCGGCCAGCGTGACGATCCCGAACACGCCAGGAGCGCCGAGCTGCACGAAGGCGAAATAGCGATTCGGGTAACCAGTGATTTTCGGCTCTACGACGAGGGTGCTCTTCCAGCTAGTCGCGGCCAGCTCATCCCAATCCCCGCCAACAGTCGGGCTCGTCGCGACGACATGATCCGTGATCGGGTAAAGCTCCACGATGGTCTGCCGGTTGGCGTTGCAATTCGGCGTGCCCCCGTAGCCTGGGAACAGCCCACCTCCACACCCATCCGTGTTCGCCGCCCCACCCCGCCGGATGGTCAGCATGAACGCTTCATCGTCATCAATGCCGATGGCAGCCGGGGTCCAGTCAAGGGCTCCCGACTGGGGATCGCCCGCCCATGCTGTGAGCCCTTCGGGATGGTCGTGAACCATGGGCCCGGCCGTGGCAGGAATCCGCAATTCGTCACCGTCAGCGGGGTCCAGTTCGTTGGTGAGCATCACCGGCCCCGTACCCGGCCACACTGGGCGTCCTAAGTACGGCGGCTCCCCGATCCACTCCGGGCCAGGCCTTGCAGGCCTGGTGCCCCCCTTGGTGCTTGCGGTGATCTTGTATTCGAGCCGTTCGGTGCCTGGTACCCTTGTTGCGGTAACGGTGTTGATGGTCGTGGCCCGTACGATGAGGCCGAGTTCTGGAAGATGCACGGTTGCCTTTTGCCCTGGAGCGAACCCGGGGTAGGCAGTCTCGACCTCGACGAACACGGGCAGGTCCACGTTCGCCTCGAGGATTCCCTCGGCGACTAGCTTCGTGGGTGCCATCTTCCCCGTGTCCGGCACGGTGAGCAGGCTTTCGTGAATCCCTGTGCCGATCTCAATGGCCTCACGCCGGGCGATCTCGCCGGCGTCCTCTACTGACGCGAGTATGGTCTTGTCTTCGGTGCCGCCGATAATGAATTGCCGGTTTCGGTAGTCGCCCCTGGCCTGGTACGTGGACAGCCTTGAGCCGAGGATGATCGAGGTGTCGATTGTCGTGGGGGCCAGCTGGTCCTCGACTGGCTTCAAGTGGATGTCCAGATCGCTGTCGACCTTCCAGGCCCACCTCCGGTTGGGAGTTGCCGGATCGCGCACCTCGGCCACCTTTACGAGAGCTGTGAGCAACTCGGAAAACGTGAGGCCGTATCCGGACCACGGATTGGGGAGGTGGGGGGTGTCGGCCTCCCCGTACACGTTGTCCATCGTGAGGCCTTCGTCGCCACCGTTGGCCGCGAGGTAGGCGATCATCCGAGCGACGACGACGTTGATGGTCTCTTTCCTGGTGAACTTCTGGAGGAAGCAATACCGCTTGTCTGTCAGATAGGCGAAATCTGCCAGCGAGCACTTGAAGGTCACAGGCCCAGCCTCAAGCTGCTGTGCGCGGACAGGGTTAACGAGCACCCCGGCGAAGCGTTCATCCCCATCTTCCTCGATGAGGACAGACATCCCGTCAACCGGCTCAAACAGACCGGCCCGGTCGAGGAGGGACAGCTTCCCCGAGGCCCTCCCGTTCTCCTGGTGCGTCCAGGTCAGACTCTTCTGCTTCTGGAGCAGGCCTGTCTTGTCGACGCCACCGAGCTTGAGTGTGATCGCCATTGCTAAAGCCCCAGCTTCCGCAGGACCTGCGGGGTCAACTTGATGACCATTTCGGTGAGGACCTCGCCGTCGACGTTGCTGTGAACGTGGATGTCGCCGCCCCCGCCGCGTGGCCCGCTGATGTGCGCGCGCGACGCCGCCGTCTCCCCGAAGTCGGCCATGCTGCCCATCTCGCCTGCCGACACGTCTGCGGTCTCCTTGAACGAATCGCCGATCTTGCCGACCTCCAGCACGACCTTGCTCACCATGTCCGGGATGATGGAGTGCCCGACCATCTCATCGCTGAAGTCTTCGGCGGCGTCCTGCATCCCGTGTAGGTTTTCTGACCAGTCCTCAGCCATCCCATTGAATCGCTCACGCAGGGACCCCGTCATGCTGCGGAACTCGTCGTCTATCGACTCGGCCGACTCGGCCATCTCTGCGGCCATGGTCTCATTCAGCTGCCTGGTCAGCTCCGCGACGTTCATCGTCATCTCCAGCATCGCGTCCGTGACCTTGCCGCCCGACTCCTCAGCTGCCTTCACCAGGGCCACATTCGTGGCGTCGATCTTCTCTTGAATCGTGGTCGCGCTCCCACCGATAGCCTCGCCGGCTTCCAGCCATGCGTCCGTGATCTTCTTGCTGGCATCTGTGCCCTTAGACACGACCAAATCGAAGGCATCAGCCATCGACAACCCCAGCTTCTCCGCCGCGTTGGCGACCTTTCCTCGCAGCTTCGTCATGGAGAGCCCGGTCGCGTCCATCGCGGCCTGGACCTTGTTGAAGATCGGGCCCAGCGAGTCGATCACGCCCTGCGCCGCTTCCGGGCTCTGGCGGACTGCCTCTGCTAGCTCCGCCATCTTCGCGTTGACTTCGGCTGCGCTGAAGCCGAGCGCCGACATCGAATCGCGGATGGCGATGTTTGACTGTTTCCACAGCTCGCCTCCGGCCTCTGCCAGCTGTCCGGCGTCCAGCATGGAGATCATCATCTCGTCCATGCTGTGCGCGATCCTGCGTGCTTCCAGTTCCGCCGCGCTCGGCCCGCTGAACTTCTTCCACAGGAGCAGGGCCCCGGCAGCGGCGGCTGCGATGCCGATCGTCCAGGGGTTCGTGAGTAGCGGTGTCAACGCTGTCATGAACCCTCCACCCATACCCGCGCCCGCCGTCGCCCCGACCGACGCCAGCGATGCCGCCGATGGCAGCGCGGTGACGAATGCCGAGCCTGCCGCAGCGCCCGCGCCGCTGAACAACCCGCCGATCGTGCTGATCAGGCCGCCAGGACCGCCGCCCCCGAACAGGCCGGATATGATGCCACCGATGCCGCCACTGCCTCCGGCCCCGCCGAGGTTCTGGAAGAACCCGCCAATCAGCCCGCCGATCCCGCCTTCGCCGCCGAAGAGCCCGCTTATCATCTCACCGATGCCGCCGAGCGAATCGCCGAGCCCGCCGCCGCCAATCAGCGAGTCGATGAATCTGGCCACCCCGCTGATCAGTGTGTCAAGCCACGGGATGCCGGTCTTGACGGAGGCGAAGAAGTCCTCCAGGGTGCCGGTGGCTTCCTTCGCCGCATCTGCGAGATTATCGTACTCCGCCCGAGCCTTGTCCGCCGCGACCGCTGCCGCCTCATTCTCCTCGCTCAACAGCTGCGTGATTCTCCAGTTCGCCTCAGCTTCCGCTAGGTTCTCCGCCAGCGCCTTGGACCCGGCGTCGATGGAATCTGCGAAATCAAACTCGGTCTCGATCAGGGCATCCTTGCCCGTCTTCCACTGGCCGAGGAAGTGGTCCATCACGGCCTGCGCCGCGTCCCTGTTCTCGTACAGCTTGCCGGTCACGATGCCGAGCGCCTCGGCGACTTCGGGGTACTTCGCGGCGAGCTCGTCCAGGGACGCCTTGATGGCGAGATATCCTTCTGCCAGGGCGGTCGCTCCCACCTGCCCGCTGTCCATCGCCAGCAGGAAGTCGTCCAGCATCGCTATCGCCTTCGGTCCCTTGTCGAGCCCCAGGCTGGAGATGGCCGCATCCAATTCCTCCTGGAGGACTCCAGCGAGATCCTTGGCAGACGTGGCCAGGTCATCCTGCACCGGGATGGCCTCGCCTATCTCGTCGCGGTAGGCGGCGATCGTGTCGGAAATCTCCAGGAACTCCTCATGCGTGATACGCCCCGCGTTGAACAGGTCGGCCAGCTGCTTCGAGAACTCCTGCGACTTGACCACCGCTGGGTCCATCTCGTCCAGGAACACCCGGAGGCCGTCGACCCCGGCGTCCTGGTAGGCGAGCTTCAGGTCGTTCACGGCGAGCGCGTTGTCCATGATCACGCCGTTGATGTTCGCCAGGGCGAGCGCCGCATCCTCGGCCTCGGCGTTCGCCTCGGCGATCTTCACCGCTAGTATCGCGAAACCGGCAGCCGCCGCGGCGATGATTGCAGGCACCGCTATGATTCCGATGAGCGTGCCTATTGAGGCGATGCTGGCGTTCGCGGCGACGTTCATCAGCCACAGCCTGGCGGTCAGGACGGGGACGGTGTTGCCGAGGTTGACGAACACGGCGACAGCCGCCACACCCACCGTAGTGCCCGCTAGCATGGACAAGCCGGTAGCAGCGAAGCCGAGAACCTGCACGAGTGAGCCGAGACCGAAGAGAAGGGCGGGCAAGGCGGTCACTATCAGACCAAGTGCGAAGGCCGTCTTTTTGATCGGGTCCGGCAGGGCGGCGAACACGTCGACCACCCCGCGCAGCTTATCGGCCATGCCGGAGATCATCGGTATGAGATTCTGGATCATCGGCACCAGCACGCGGCCCAGCTCAATACCCACGTCCACGAACTGGTCCTTCAGTAGCCCCATCTGCTTATTGAAAGTCTCCATCTGGCGGTCAGCGACCGTCTTCATCGTGCCGCCAGCATCACGGAGGGCGGCATCCATCTCGCGGATCTTCTCGGATGTCCCGAGCAGGGGCAGGATGACGCCCTGCACCCGCGCCTTGAACCCAAGAGTATCGAGGGCGGCCACGCGTTCTGCGTCCGACAGATCACCGAGCGCCAACTCAAGATCCTCGATGATGTCGGCCATGTTGTTGATCTTATCGTTAGCATCGAATACCTCGACGCCCAGCTCCTTGTAGGCGTCGGCGTTTTTCACCGCAGCACTAGTCATCAGTCGCAGGATACGCGATAGGCCAGTACCTGCGACCTGGCCCTTAATGCCCTGATCGGCAAAGGCGGCTAGCACCGCCACGCCCTCCTCGACATCGATGCCGAAGGACTTCATCGCAGCAGCAGCTTCAGTGGTTAGCGATGTGGCGAACTGCTCGACGGTGGCGTTCGCCATCGTGTTCGCCTTGACCAACACGTCGCCCACGCGCGCCATCTCCAGCATCTTCTCTGCCGTCGTGCCGGTGTTCAGACCGAGGGCCGACTGGGCATCGGTCAGCAGGTCCGTCGCCAAGGCCATATCGAACATTCCGGCCTGTGCGAACTGCGCTACTATGGGCAACGCCCCCAGGGACTCCTCTGCGCTCATCCCTGCGCTGGCCAGGAAGAAGTACGACTCCGCCGCCTCCTTGGCGCTGAATACGGTGGTCTTCGCCATCTCCCGCGCGGCGTCCGACATCTCGCCCTTCATCGCCTGCGCGGTATCGTCCATGATGGCTAGAGACTGCGTCATGGCCGAGTCGAAATCTCCAAACGCCTTGATGGCGCCGACACCAACCGCAGCCGTGGCAATCGACAGAGGCAGCATCGCCGCCCCCGCCGCCTTCATCTGGGAGCCGACCTGCTGCCACTTCTGGCCAGCAGCCGCCATCTGCGACTGCGCGATCTTCAGCTTGGACGTGAACCGATCATCCAGCTCGATCAGCCCACGCAGCATGCCAATATCAACGGCCATTCGCGACTCCTGCTATCGATAGTGCCTTGTCCTTCATTCGCTGCCACGTTCCACGGCGAGCGGGCGCGGGGGCCACCTTCTCACCGATAGGCAACATGCAATCCTGCAGCTTCACCGGGTTGTCCCTCTTGCGTCGGTGGACGTTGTACACGGCCTGTGCCACCTGAGCTGAGCGCGCATCCGCGCGCTCCTCCCCGAACGGTTCCAGGTTGGCGTACTGCCGCCACTCCTGGAGCTGGCGGGATGACATCTCTCGTCCCAGGCGGCGTACATCCCATACTCCTAGCTTCAAGGCCAAGCGATAGAAGAACCGGCGGAGCGGGCTCCGCCTTATTCGTTTCCCTCCGTCGCTGCAGCCTTCCTCGCATCCGACCACGCGATGACGGCAGCCGCGATCTGGCCATCTTCCACGCCGGCCTCCCGCATCGCCTCAACCATCGACACGCGCTCCTTCTCAGCCTGCTTGGCGGTGGCATCGTCGTCGCCAGTCAGATCATTCATCTCCATCACCTTGTCCTGCAGTCGGCGATAGGCGGGCAGGCTGGTCTGCTTGAACTTCTCCACCTGCTCAGGGGCGAGCAACGGCTCGCCAGTCTTCGTGGACAGGGACCGAGCGACGACCCTGATCACGGCCTCGGCTCTGGCTTCCTTCTCCAGCTCCGTGAACGACATCAACTCCTCCGCCGTCATGTAGCGAACGAGCACCCCGCCCGGCTTGCCGTTCTTCTTCCACATCGGCATCTCCAGGTACTCCAACTCGACGGAGTCGATGATCTCGTTCGGAGTCAGCAGCAGGTTCTCGTTGACCGTCTGCCCGCCTACCTCGATCTGATTTTCCATCACTGCCTCCCGTGTTCGTGGTTCACTGCTTGCCCTCTGTCTCAGCACTACGCGCCGACGATCACGCCATCGATCTTCATCAGACCGTCCAGGCGGATCGTGATATCAGCCGTCCGCGCGCCTTCACGCACGGGGGCCGTCTCGTTCACCGCCTGCACGAACCCGGACGCGATCCACTCGTCCACGTCCTCCGAACCACCCGGACCCCGGATGCGGTAGCCCCGCTTCTCGTTGTCGATGATGGCGTTCTCCAGCCCCGTCAGGTGGTCGTGCGTCTCGCCATCGAAGATGAAGTTGACCGAGAAGGTCAACGGTCCGCGCCGCAGGACGCCCAGCACCCATGCGTCGATGTTGGCGCTGTGTGGCGTGACTTCGGCTTCACCCCGGCTCAGCTCCGGCCAGGTGATGTCGCCGTTCAGCTCGGCGATCGTGTCGAATGACCCGGCCGCCCCAGTCGGGTCCGGCTCCATGGCGATCAAAGTGCCATGTCCAGCAATGGCATTACTCATCTCGTGCTCTCCTTCTGCTTGTGGGCGCCCCTCGGCACCCTTGGTTCACACTGCTGTCACTGTTTGATTCCTCACACCGTCAAGTGCATCGTGTGCCTCGTATGCCATCTCGCGCGCGGCCGCGTGGCTCTTGCCGCGCACCACCACCTTCACGCTCGGCCGCGCGTAGGCAGCTCCGTCTCCGACGTTGTGCGTCCTCTCCGGCGCGGCGCCCCCTTCGGCCGTGATGCTCAGGTACGGGCCGTCGCCGTTCGGGATCGTCCGCTTGGGACCGATGAAGATGTTCGTGTTCACCACCCCCACCGTGGCGGCCACCAGCAGCGCCGCCATCTCTTCCTCCAGCTCCCTGGTGGGTCGGCAGACGATGTCGAAGTGGCAAGTGATCATGACGCGGTTGTTCTCGTCCATGTTCTCCGGGAACGGTTGCTGCACTGCGCCGATCTCCCTGTAGTACGTGCTCATCTGGCCACCTTGCTCATGTTGATCCGCGCCGCGATCTTCTTCGCCAGCGTCGGCACCGCCTCCATCAGCGGCGTGCGCAGGTACTGCGCGCGGCCCTGGCGGAACATGATGCGCTTACCGCGCCAGGTGGGCGGGTTGTGGGGTGACGTCGGGCTCTGCTCATGCACCGCCAGCGCGTACGGCGTGGCGCTGCTGCCGTACGCGAGCGTGACGCTGATGCTCCTGCCCTTGCGCTCAGGCACCGCCACCAGCCCGCTGCTCTGCAGGTTGCCGCTGTCCCCGACGGGGACGAACTCCCGCTTGCTCCTCGTCATGATCAGCTCGGCCTCCAGGAACAGGGCCTTGGCCACTTCATCTGGGAAGACAGCCATGATGCGGTCCAACTTCCGCCTCATGGCGGCCTGCCCCTTGAGCGCCTCAGCCACTGGCTGCTCCTTCCCTGACTCGTTCGTTTGCCGGTGGTGTTGGCTTCGCCGCCGCCACGAGTTGAGGCACGGCCGGCTTCACCAGCACGTGCCGCGGCCCCATGGCCTGCTCCAGCGCCTGGCCGAAGCTGGCGCCCACGGCAGGCCACCTGTGCTGCGGCCGGGCGACGAGAGCGTGTCCAGCAGCCACCAGGTCGTCGCGTGCCTGCCGATCTCGGTACAGCCTGTCCAATGCCTCCACGTACTCCGTCCGGTCCGGCACGCCGCCCATGGTGTACATCTGCGCGTTCATCGGTGCCGTGCACGCCACGTCCGCGCATCGCACCTGGCACGCCGCTTCCTCCGTCCATTCACCCAGCGCGCTCCAGGCCGGCACGATCTGCGGCACCCCGCACGCCATCCCTTCCATCTGCGTCAGCCCCCACCCTTCGCCCTGCGTCGTGGTCACCTGCAGGTCGAACGTGCTGTAGCTGCACGCCAGCGCGGCCTCGCTGTAGCCGGTGCCGATGGGCGGCTCCACGAGGATCAGCCGGTTGCTCAGGCCGTAGTACTTCATCAGAGAGGAGACGTCATAGCCCAAGTCCCCCGTCGGCGCCACGTACAGCATGAGCTGCGCGTCGTGCACCTGGTACTCCGTCACCCACTCGGCGAAGTAGCTCACGGTCAGGTCCAGCCGCTTCCGCACCTGGTTCCGGTTGACGTTGCCGACGATGAAGGCGTCCTGCACCTGCTCCAGCGCCATCATGCGCCTGGCCTCCATCTTCTCCTGCGGCACGTACGTCTCCAGGTCAACGCCCAGCGGCACCACGGCGGACCTGCCGGCGTACCCCGTCTTCCTCGCCTCGGCCTCGCCGAAGCGGGTCCAAAAGACGGCGCCGGCCAGGCCGTTGAGCGCAGCGCCGTCAATGTTCTTTCCGTCCACCGCCAGCCACGCCACGACCGGCACGTTGCCGGCCGCTTGCATGTACGCCGGCACGTTCCACGGGTCGTTCAGCACCACCACGACGTCCGGCCGGAGCCGCTTCAGCAGGCGCGGCAGGCGCTGAACTCCAAGGCCGTCATGGCCGCCATCGAGCGGCTGGTGACAGGGATAGATGGGATAGGGGTAGGAGTGCGGGTCGCCGAAGTAGTTCAGCGCCAGCACGTGCACGTCCCACGTCTCACGCAAGACGTCGAGCGCGGCGTGAGTGCAACGAGCGAATCCGGAGGCGCAAGCGGCGTCCCCGACCCACAACAGCTTCCTCTTCATGTCAACCTCCCTATGTGCGACCAGAATCCGACCACGATCGTCTGCCAATCGAACCGCGCGCGGGCAGCGGCGATCTCCTCCGGGGTAACAGGTCGCGGTCCACGGCGGAGGATATCCGCGAGCGCGTCAATCATCGCCTCGTCCTTCTCCAGGACTAGCCCTTGCCCCGTCCCGTTCTCCGGGATGAACTCCGCCCACGGTCCATACCACGCCTGGTAGTGCGGGCGATCAAATACGATAGGCCGAGCTCCACACAACAGGCCCTCGGCTGCGACCACCTCGAAGCCCTCGCACCGGCGCAGGCCCGAGACGAAGTCCGCGCGCGAGTAGGCCCACGCCAGTTGGTCGTCGTTGATATCCTGGCACTGGGTGACACGTGGCCCGTGACACGAGAGCTTTGGCCCCAGGTGAAAGACGTGGCGACCGATCCGCGCAGCCGCGTCGGTCATCTCCCCGACACACTCCGACTCGGCGACATAGCCGCTAGTCAGGACGGCGTAGCGATCACCGCTCACGTCGCGCGGGTAGAAAACCTCGGCATCCACGCCGAGTGGCGCGTAGTAGAACGGCATCGGCCGAGCCATGTCGAGCATGACCCCGTCGTCGACCATCGCCTGGTAGAGATCGTAGTAAGACCACACACAGGCCGCGCCGTGCCAGACGTCCATCCAGTCGCAGGTGTGTGCCTTCTGCGTCGAACGTAGGCAGTACTGGATGATCGCATACCGCTTGCCAGCAGCCGTGAGCCGTTCGGCGGCGGCTACGGTCTCGGGGTACCCGATCACGTGCAACACGACGAGGTCGGCCCGCTCTTCGGTCTCGACGATCTCCACGTCAGCGGGCGCGTATTTAGTCAACGCACCGGCAACGCGAGCCATCGCAATGCTCAGCTTCCGGGACGCCTCGACGTAGGCCCTCATGGGTGATTCACCCCAAAGTCAGTAGCGACGGCGAGCCGGTAGCCCTGCTTGCGGGCCTCGGCGCACCAGCCGACGAGCGCGTTGTCGTCCCCGACGCGCACCTTCGCCGCGACTTCAGCGCGCATAGCCAGACATGAGCCGACGCTCCCGACCTCGGCGAGGCCGTGCCCGTTGAGGCTGGAGTGGTAGGGTGCGAACGGCCCGAAGCGCTCGCCGTCAAGCCCCCGGAACGCCCAAATATCGTAGAACTCCTGCCCGGCCCAGATCATCGGTGCCACGACATCGAAGCCCCCGCGCCGCTCACGGGCGGCGTCGATACAGCTCCCGACGTCGTGCGGTTGCCAGATCAGGTCTGACTCGACATACAACAGCACGTCGTCGTCCTCCCTGACACCGGCGAAGACCTCATTGCAGACGCCGCTCAGCATCTTGAGCCTGGCCGGTTCCTCGGTTGAAGCGAACTGCGGCTGGCCGTGGCAGTACTCGCGGATGTCCACCGGGATCTGCCACCGCTCAGCGGCGCGGGCCAGCTCTGCCGCGGTCGCGTCAAGGGAGTCGCCCTCGACAGCGATGACACGCACCGCATGATCGGGACCGATGTGCTCTTTGAGCGCGCAGGCTTGGCGGAAGTAGCGATCGACGCGCCCACCCATGTTCCGGAATGCCGATCCGATGACGACGTTCATGGCCATAGCTCCACGGGCTGTACGACTGGGACACGAGGATCTACCCAGAGGTTGATGCCCTCGGCCCTCCACTGCCTGCACAGCTCGACGACAGCGAACGACTCGATGATGCGGTCGCGCAGTAGCGACGCCGGGACTAGCCAGCAGGAACCGAAGCTGCTCACCTGGAAGCATTCGTTCTCCCGGTAGCCTGGCGCATAAGGCGCGTGTGCCTCGAACCGCTCACCTTGGAGATCGCGGTAGGCCCAGGTGTCGTAAAACTGGCGCCCGCTGTTGAGCGCGATAGTGGGCCACCCGGCAATCGGCTCACCGGCCCCGGCCTGCAGCAAACGGTCGGCGATGTCCGCCGGGCTAAGCAGATCGGACTCGTGCACCAGGACGAAGTCCGCCGCCTCCGAGATCTCCGCGAAGGCCGACGATGCCGTCACGCTGCCCCGCCGCCTCCGGGTCTTGACGCTCTCGCCGATGATGCCGGTGTCGTGTCGGAAGAACCGGACTCGCGGCTCGCCGCCGCCGAACATCTGCTGAGTCAGCAGCTTGCCCTCGGTCTCGTCCGAGGAGTCACCGATCATCCACAGCCAGCGCAGCTCGTGCTCCTCCGAGGTCTTCTCGAGCAGGTGCGTGACGCGCGCCTCGAGCTGGCGGTTGGCGTCGTTGCGCCAGAAGCTGAGGATCTCGATCACGCTTTCCTCCTCGTCGCCCAGGACCAGCTCGGCACGCCCTCGCGCCGCTGCCTTCTGCCGCTGTCGCGCAGGTCTTTGCGCATGAGGCCGACCCACTGCTCCCAAACTCGCAAGAGGTTGCCTTCCAGCCCGTCGTCGCAGTCATCGAAGACGATGGTGCCAACAGGTGCCAGCAACTCGAAGGCGTCGTTGAGGTCCTGGCGCGCGCCCCCTTCGGTGTGGTCGCCGTCGACCAGAATTAGGTCGTACTCACCCGTCACCCCAGGTAGCAGCATGTGGCTGTCGCCGGTACGGAGGTCTATTTTGCTGACGTCGACGCCGAGGCGTCGCAGCGCATCGTAGACGGCATCCGGTCCTGGGTTGCGCATGCCGGCGTAGCCGCCGACCCAGGCGTCGATGGCCGTGGCGTGCGCGAGCTGGTCGCCAGCCGCCAGGCAGACCAGCGCCAGCGAGTGACCGAGGCGCGTGCCGATCTCGAGATAGCGCAGCGGTCGGTACTGGCAGGCAAAGAAGGCCAGGCCGCGACGAAAGCCAAAGGTGTGCACCCGGTGTGCGGGCTTGGGCACGTGCAGCGGTATCTCGGCAATCACCTCGCGCCAGGCTTCGTCGCAGGTCATCTGACTTCTCCTATCTTGCGCGCTGGCACGCCGCCCCAGATCTCGCGAGCCGGGACGTCGCAGCGGACGACCGCGCCGGAGCTGATGACGGCGTTCTCGCCGACCGTCACGCCGGGCAGGACGATGGCCCCGGCGAAGACTACGGCGTCGCGCTTGATCCAAACGAAGGACTTCTCGACGAGGTTGCCCGGCGCGACCGCCGAGCAGCTCCTGCCGAGGCCGTGCACGTTGCTGCCGTTGATGATCTTGCTGCCGCTGGCGAAGCTGGCGCCGTCCTCAAGGATCGTGATCCCACCGCCGATACCGATGTGCGCGTAGCTGGCGATGTGCACGTAGTCGCCGAGCGTCATCGCGATGCCGCACTCGAGCTTGCAGAAGGAGTCGATGCGCGCCGTGCGAGCCATCCGCAGCGCGTCGTGGCTCGCGAGGATGATCGTCGGGTTGTGGACGGTGAAGCCTTCGCCGATCGCGCTGCCATCGTCGTCGAAAAAGACCTGCGGCAGCTTTTCTTGTTCGCGCTCGAGCGCAGCCAGAACCTCGTCCGGCATCACCTTCACGATGCGCTTCATCGGATGGCCTCCATGAGCTGCTCGGCCACGCGTATGGCGTCGCGCTCGGTCATGCCTGCGTGGGTCGGCAGGTTGATGCCTCTGCTGGCTACGTGCGCCGCGTTCGTCACGCTCGTGATCACGCCATTGGCGTAGGCCCCGAGCGAAGGCATCGGCACGAAGAAGGGCCGCGTCTCGATGCCGCGCTCCTTGAGGTCGGCCATGACCGCCTCGCGGTCAGCGCCTGGCGGCAGGAGCACACCGACCGACCAGTCCGCAGGCACCGCACCATCAAGTGCTGTGTCCTGCAGCTCGATGCCGTGCTGGTCCTTGAGCATCCTGCGCAGCGTGCTGACGACGACGCGCCGCCGCCGCGCGTGCTCCTCGTAGGTCTCGAGCTGGGCGAGTCCGATGGCCGCCGACAGGTCCATCATCCTGTAGTTGTGGCCGATGACGCTGTGCTCGTAGCGTCCGCTTCGGTCCGCCCCCTGCCCCCGGTAGAGGCGAGCCGCCTCGGCGAGGGCGACGTTGTCGGTGACGACCATGCCGCCCTCTCCAGTCGTCATGATCTTGCTGCCGTAGAAGGAGAAGGTCCCAGCGACGCCAGTGGCCCCGGCGCGGCGTCCCCGGTAGATGCCGCCGTGCGCCTGAGCTGCGTCCTCGAGGACCCAGGCGTCATCCGGCAGCGAGTCGCTGATCGCGTCGAGGTCCGCCATCGCGTTGAACAGGTGCACCGCGATGGCCCCCTTGACCTGCTGGTTTGACATGGCCGCGAGCCTCGAGGTCTTGCGCTTGACGTCGGCAGGGTCGAGGCACCAGGTGCGTCGATCCACGTCGGTGAAGATCGGCGTCGCCCCGCAGTAGCTGACGGCGTTCGCCGTCGCGACGTAGGTCAACGCAGGCACCAGGACGAAGTCACCTGGCCCGATGCCGAGCGCCAGCAGGGACAGGTGCAGCGCCGCCGTGCCGGAGTTGCAAGCGATGGCGAACCGGGTGCCGCAGAACTCAGCGAAGGCTTGCTCGAACCTGCCGACGTAGAGCCCCTGTGTGAGCCAGCGGCGGTCAAGGCAGTCGAGGACGTAGGCGCGCTCGTTGCCTAGGAAGACCGGCTCGCTGACGGAGATGGCGTTCGCCGGCTCCGCTGGGATGTCGGCGCTCGTGTCATCGTAGTCGAGGATCATGTCGTAGTCCGGGTATCTTGTCATCGAAAGAACACCACCTCGTGGTGGGGCCCGTTCTCGTCCCTCACCGGCTTCACCACTATGGCCGTCGGCTGGCGGGGGTCGTAGTCGGCCGGCAGCGTGAACTCGTCCGCCACCTTGACGCCGTAGACGCCGGCGATGGTGGCCTGCACCGTGCTGACGTGCTCCTGGCCGCTGGTGTCGCGCACGATGCGGATCCTGCCGCTCAGCTTCACCGCCAGGTTCGTCGTGTCCTCCTCATAGGTCTCGTCGCCCATCACGTCCTCCGCCAGCCACGCACGCCAGCCCATGGTGTCGGCGAACATGTCGGTCAGCTCTGCCACGATGGAGCCAGGCATACGGCACTCCTTCTCGTCTCTACAGCATCTTCAGCGCGTACGGCTTCGGCGACAGCACCTGGGCACCCTTCGCCCTCAGGCTCTTCAGGTACGCCGCGTACGCCTCGGCCGCGCCCACGGTGGCGCCCCACTTGATGTGCAGGTCGTCCACCACCTTCTCCAGCAACCCCCCGGCCGCCGCCATCCAGCGCGCCGAGGCTGCCTCGCCACAGCGCGCGGCGGCGAAGTACTTGTTCGGCTCCGCCGCCAGCACGGCCAGGATCGTGTCGTCGTCAAGGGCGGCCGTGGCTGTGACCGTGTCGCCGATCAGGAACCGGACCCAGTCCTTGTCGCTCGAGAGGTCCTCGTTGTACGTAGCACTCATCCCTCGGTCTCCAGCTGCCGCCGGCGAACGTCCACGGCGCGCAGCACTGTCACGCGCGGCTCCTCGCTGCTCCGCTCGGCCTTCTCGGCCGCCTCCAGGGCAGCCAGGCCGCTCACCAGCCTCACGCCGGCGATGGCCGCGTCCATGTTGCCGTCAAGGAAGCTCAGGTCCCATTGGACCTTCTCGCCTCCTGCCGTTCCTGCCGGCGCTGCCGGCACCTCCACGGTGCCTGCCGGCTCAAATCTGTCGGCGAACGCGAGGGCCTGGCTGGCCGTGAGTGGGATCACGGTGCCAGGCTCAACGCGCCGCGCCTTGCCGTCTTCGTCTCGGACGTAGTGGTCGCCCCTCACCAGCCTGTACATCTTCCTTTCATCCACAGCTACACCTCCCATGCTGTGCCGGCACGCTCACGCGCGTCGGGCTTAGGTCAAGAGGACGATGCCGGACCGACTGTCGTAGTCGGAACGGATCAACGGGACCTGGATTGACCAGACCTTGAAGTTGACCATGAAGCCGCCGACCATATCCCACTGCGCGGTCTGCGGCGCCATGCCGTCCACCAGTGCCACGACGTCTCTCGTGGCCTGCACCATGACGACGTTGTCGTCCGCCAGCTGGTCGACGATCGTGACCTTGCTGACGTCTTCCACTTCGAGCAGCCGCTGGCGGATGGACTTGTCGGAGTTGGCCTTGAAGTCCTGGTCCAGCTTGGTCTCGAAGTTCCCCGGCGCGTAGAGCCAGTACGGCCCATACATGCGGTCGTCCTTGAGCGCCTGCTTCATGGCGAGGACGTCGACGAGGATCTCTTCTCCGGTAACACCCGCGTCATCCCACACCGTGTCGCCGAACGACGCGGTGTTGATGTCCGGGTGGGTTGTGTAGCCGTAGATGGGGTATCCACCGAACGTCTTGCCACCGTTGAACAACATGTTCTCGGTCTGTTCGATGACCTTGCGCGTTGCGATCCGGGCCTGCATCGTGTCCAGCGCCTCGCCGCGGTTCCTGCTCGCGGTCAGCGTCCGGAGGTTGATCCAGAAGTCCTTATGCGTCAACGGCATGGGCAGGTACCCGGGGGTGAAGTCCAGCCGGTCGTTCTCGCTCTTCGTGATGCCGTCGAGCGAGACGGTGGCGTCCTCCAGGTCCTGCTGCTTCTCGTACTCCAGCACCGTGCGGCCGAGTGCGTCGGCCACAGGGATCGTGAGGCCTGCCGAGATGAGGTCACCGACTCCGCGCAAGCGGATGGTGCCTTCCTCGATCACTGCCTCGTCGAAATGGACCCACTCGTCCCTTCGGAGTGCGTCCGCGGTGCGCAGGTCGGCGGCCGAGATAGGCCGGCCTTCCCGCAAGGCTTGGGCGAACTGCTGGCCTGCCCACACGCCGGTCGCTCCCAGTGCCTGGAAGCTCTCGGTCTTGGCCGGCCCGCTGACCGCCTTGGCGATCTGATCCATCGTTTTCTCCTCGTGTCAGGGCCCTCGAACTGCGGGCGTCGTGTGCCTAGTAGACCTCGACCCGGATGCGGGTATCGGCCGTCGCGTCCACCGCCTCCAGCGCGCGCGCGATGCGCGTGCCGGCGCTGTATGCCCGCAGCGTGCCGTCACCGGCCGGCTCCATGAACTCGTCCGCCGCCACATCCACGCCACTGGCGACCCAGGTGTAGACGCGGTCGCCGGGTGCGAACGAACCGACTTTGACGTAGTCGCCTGAGGCGTAGTCGTCGTCGATGTCCTTGCCCAGTTCGTCGCGCTCCAGCGCCCAGGTGCGGGTGGCAGGGCCTCCCGCGCTGTTCTGCTTCGCGATGCTCGTGACGCCCTCCACCAGGTGTCCCGGCGTGATTGCCTCGGACGCAGCGCCGTCTTCGTTGTAGACGGGCTCGCCGAGCAGCGCGATCACGTTCCTTGCCATCATCAGCCTCCTTCAGCTGCTGTGGTGCTGCTCCATACGGCTCCCGCTACTGCGCGCTCTGCGCCGCGCGGTACCGCTCGGTGAGAGAGGGAGGCTTGGGGATGGCGTCCGCATCAGCGGCAACGCGCGGCACACCGTTTCCGGTGTAGTCCGGCTCCGGCACGACGGCCTTCGCCATGCGCGCCAGGCGCTCCAGCTGCGGCACGTCCATCGCCTTCAGCTCTTCCTCGGTGTACTCGGCCTGCGCGTCCGTCAACGCGGCCAGGAGCTCCGCTTGCCGCTTCGCGTCGGTGGCCTTGTGACGCGCCACCATCTCGCGGATCGAGTCAGGAATCTCCGGCTGTGCCAGGTACTCCTCCTCGGTCAGCGGCTTCGCCTCCAGCCCCTCCTCGTCCTCGCCGTCTTCCTCGCCCTTGGGCTCGGTGATCGGCGCGGCAGGTGCTGCAGGATCCGGCTCCACCACGGGCGCCGTCGGGGCAGGTGCCTCGGCCAGCTTCTTCCCATGGTCCTCGTACGACGTCAGCTGCTCATCGCTGGCAGCGGCCAGCAGCTCGGCGTCGGCTTCGGTGAACGGCGTGTGCTCGCACGCGATCAGCGCCTTGATGCGCTCATCTTTCTTCATGCGCTCCTCTCCTGTCTCTGGGCAGCCGCACTCGGCGGCTGCTACTGGTACGAATGTGACTTCCGGTTTGACTTCCTGGCGGCCGCCTGTCAGCGCCACAGCGCCGTCGGCGTCCACCGCATAGGTGCGCAGCACCAGCACCAGGTCATCCTCCGGCGCCACGGCGTACACCACCTCGTTCTTGTTCGGGAACACGGCTTCGATCCCCAGGTATCCCGGCTCCTCGGCTCTCAGCGCGCGGTCGATGCCGTCACGCAGGTCCATGTCGCTCAGGTCCTCCTCGCCCTGGCCGCTCCGGATGCGCAGCATGGCAGCGATGCGCTCCAGCAGCCCCGGCTTCCCTCTCTCCATCGCTGCTCCTTTCTGCGCCGCGGCGGCGCTCACCTCGTAGGTCACCACGCGCTCCACCACGCGGCGCTCGGCGGCCACGCTGACCGCCTCCCCTTCCATCTCGTAGTTGCGCTCGTAGAGCTGGTCGTTGCCGTTGTCGTCGCTGAGCGAGTAGACGACCTGGGCCTCGTACACCGCCTCGACGAAGAGCCACTTGAAGCCGGACTCCGCGCCAGACAGCGCCTCATGCAGCAGCTCCCGGCGCTCGTTGTCGTTCAGCCCCGCTGCCGCAGCCACCGGCCGCAGCCCCGCGGCCGTGACCAGGTAGGCGGTCCTCGGTGCCCCGCATCCCATCTCCACGCTGCACGCTCCCACCTTGTGCTCCGGCAGCGTCGCCAGGTGGTCAGGCAGGATGTCCATCCACACGCCCACGTACGGCTGCCCCTCGTGCATGCCCTGCCGCGCTGGCGCGTCGACGAAGGCGCCGACGGACACCTCCACCATCTCGCCCGCCCTGGCGCGCTCAATAACGCGCTCAGCGTCCGGCCCGACCTGCGCGGCGCGCACCGGGTCCAGCCACGCCTCCACTTGCAGGAGGTTGTCCTCGAACTTGGAGTTGAAGAGGCGGCCGAAGGACCAGGCCTCCAGCACCTTGGGATCGTTGGCGGTGAGCGGCGTGCCGTCAGCCAGGGCAGGGTGGTCCATCACGACCGGCTCGCCGTTCCATCCCGGCGCGCTCGCCGCCACCACCGCTGCCGGCACCAGCTCAGGCCCCGGCGCGTTGCTCACTCGTATGACGCTGTCGCCGATCAGCACGACCATCGGCACCACGACGTGCTCGCGGCCGTCGAACTGCGCCGTCCGTATCTCGCCCGTCGCACCTACCAGCAGCAGCCGCCTCAGCTCTCGGTCCATGTCAGCCCTCCTCTTCTTTGGCGTCTCATGCTCCCTCGATGACAGTCTCCGTCTTCGGCAGCTCCGTCAGCCCCGTGTCGCACCGGCACCTGGGGTGGGCGGTGGGGCCGTAGGTGCCAGAGCTGAACTGCTCGTTGATACCGACCACCTCACCGTCCAGGTCCACGCACACCGGGCACGCGCCCGCGTTCGCGATCCACTCCCTGTTCACGTCCAGCGGCAGCAGCCCCTGCGCCTGCGCCTGGCTCCACAGCTGGCGCTGTCCCTCGTTGGCTGCCGTGATGACCTCGGTGCGCGCGATGCTGAGGGCGCGGTAGCGGATGCCGCGGCGGTGGCTGGCCGCGAGGCGGCGCTTGATGGCCGCCGGTCCCATGCCCTGGTCCGCCAGCCGCTGCTCCAGCCGCGCCATGGCCTCACGCTGCGGGCCGCTCAGCCCGATCTTTCCTCGTATGTCCAGCGCCAGCTGGGACGGCGGCACGCCGCGGAACCCCCGCTCGTCGAACTGGTCGAACGCATCGCCGAGGAGCTGGCGGAACCACGGCAGCTGATCAGCCGTGAAGCCCGTCTCGGTGATGAGCCTCCCGGCGCTGTTGCGCGCGTAGGTGACGACCTCGGGGTTGAGCGCGTCAAAGTCGATGAAGAACGGTCCCTCTCCGGCTGCCTGCACCTGCGCGTCCAGCTTCTTGGCCACCTGGAAGCCGCCGCGATCGTTGGCCGCGTCTGCCTCCACCTCGGCTCCCGCCACCACGACGGCCAGAATCTCCTCATGGAACCGGTCCTGCAGCACGGCGTCGCCTGCCGCCATGGCCTCGGACACCACGTCCACGGCCCGGTCCTCGTCCCTGGCCTCGTAGGCGCGAGTGAGGGCGGCGGCGTTGAAGGCGTCGATGGCTGCCTGCGTGGCGGCCACCATCAGACGACGTACCTCGGGGACGTGTTTTCGGATGGGAGCGTTGAGCCTGTCTGCTCGCCCGTCCCTGGCTGCGCGCCAGGTTTTCCCGATGCCGCTGCGGGCGCCTCCTCCCCGGCCGACGCGCCGGGCTCGTCATGCGGCTCGAGGTTGAAGACGCGGTCTCGGATCTCGTTCGCCGTGACGACCAGCTCGCCTTCCGCCTCCACCTGCGCCTTGTTCATCTCCGCCAGCGTCTGCCCCAGCCCCGCCCTGTCGTCCTCGTCCATCGTGTCAACTTCAGGCCACCGCGGCGCGAAGCTCGCCGGCTTCGGCAGCGCGCCGTACGTCACCAGGCGGCCGACGAACGGGTCAACCACCTGCGGCTCCGCGAACGCGCTGCGGCGCTCGGCCACCCGGTCGGCCCAGTTGCTCCTGTCCTCCGTGCTGGCCAGCTCGCCGCGCTCCGAGCCGGTAAGGATGCGCTTCGGGATGCCGTAGCTGGTGCTGAGCAGGTCCATGATGGAGGAGACGTTGGCGCCGAACTGGGCGACAGAGGCCTCCAGCATCTTGACCTCCATGCCCCTCGTGCGCAGCACGCGCCGCTGGTCGTTGACGAACTCATCGACCTGGTCGCTCAGCAGCTCCTCCTCGGTCGTGTCCAGCTCCAGCTCCTTGTCCAGGTCAAACTGGATGCCAGGCTGCGCGCGGCGCCAGAAGGCCTCGGCCCCCGCGCCCGTGACTTTCTCCAGGTCGTCCAGCAGGTTCCACCCCCTCCGCAGCCGCGGCTCACCGTACACGTCGTCGTCCAGCAGGCCGTCAGCCACGTGTATGACCCGCGACCAGTGGACCTCCTTCTCCTCGCTCGCGCTGCTCCCGCCGCCGACCGTGATGGCAGGCGTGAGGCGCTTGATCTTGTACAGGGTGGGCAGGCCGAAGCGGGGGCTCGTCGCGTCCGTCTCGATCTCCGTTATGGCGGCGTCATCCTCCGCGTACGCCCGCAGGTACAGCACCCCCTCCGGGCCCTGGACCTTCTCCGCCTCCAGCTTCAGGTCGCCAGGGAAGCCGATAAGGAGCAGGGCGTAGCGGCCGAGGCCGGCCAGGATGTCGGCGCGCCGCATCATCGGCCACACCGGCAACAGCGTGGTCAGCTCCTCCCATGCCTTCTCGAACTCCGTCTCCCTGCCCGGGCTCTCCTCCTCCACCAGCTCGCCCTCGCCGCGCCAGGTGTTGTCCGGCAGCGCCTCGACGATGCGGGCGGCCACGCCGTTCCGCTCGTAGCGGTCGCGGTAGTCCGTCGCCGTGAGCTTCTTCTTGTAGCCGAGCGCCTGGAAGACGTCCCGGTCGCCGCCGAACGTGATGCCGGCCATCGTGGCGAAGTTCGCGCGCTCAACCAGCGCGGAGGCGGCGCGGAGGTTGGCCAGCGTCAGGCGGGTCTGCCCGTCCTGGCCGTTCGGTTTCTTCGAAGCCTTGATGTCATGGCCCATACGCGCGAGGTACCACCAGGCGCGCAGCTGCGCAAGACAGGCTGCTGTGCGGTGCTGTGCCGTGCCGTACGGCGTTGCATTATGCTGTGCCGCTGCTGGTGTCTTCCTGCCCCCCTCGCACCACCTGCGCCACGTCTCGTGTCCGCAGGCGGATGATGCCGTGCGGTCCCACCCGCTCGCACGGCACAGCGCCGGCGCGGATCCACCGGCGGAGCGTCTCGGGGTGGATGCGGAACCGCGCCGCGGCCTCCTTCACAGTCAGCAGCTCATCCTCGCCTGTCATTCGCGCTCCTCTTGTTCCCTGGCCTCGTCGCCCCCCGCCAGCTCCACCTGGATCGACTCCACCAGTTTCCTGACCATGCCGTCCTGCGCCGCCCGTTGCTTGAGCCTGTCAGCATCGGGGCGAATACCGATCACGGCCGGACTGTCGCCGGTGTTTTCCTGGTTCCGTTTCATCGCGCCGGCCATGCAGGCTTCCTGGATGTCGTAGGCGTCGACCTTCGCCTCTGTCCCATCCTCGAACTCGACCACGTACGGCTTTGATATCGGTGTGTTGTTGAAGATACCCATCAGTCGCCGCGCTCCGGTTCCTTGGGCAGTGGAATCTCGCCGGTCTCCCAGTGCGGCCATTGCTGCCGGCGAACTCTCTCGTCCGCCGGCATTTCCCTGTATGCGAGTACTGCCTCAAGCCGCTCTGTCTCGGACAGCCCACGAAACACCACAACGATGCGGCGCTCCACTTCCAGGGGCTCGCGGCCGTGGATATCAATTAGCCAATCAGGGAATGAGTCGTCGAAGCAACCGTCGTCGAGATTCTCATCGTCGAGTTGGACGTGGAGCATCCCGCCCGTGTTCTGGTCAAAGTCCTCGTAGAGAGCGCGAACCAACTCGGTGGCATAGCTTATCCTGCAATCATTCGACATCCCTTGCCTCCTTCTTCGTCGCGCCGCAGCCCTCCACGTCGCAGATGTAGTGCGGACGGGCCTGTTCGTGCATGGTGATGTCTTGCCAGTGGTGCTCGTGCACCGGCTTGCCCTGCGCGCACCAGAAGCCTGACGTGGTCGTCAGCCCCGCTTCGCCTGGCGCGTTCGCCGTGGCCATGCTCTCAGGGTGTGACAGCGCACCGTCCGCCACGACCGCGGCCAGCTCGCACTCCCCTGTCTCGTGCGGCTCGCCGTCGACCACGTACTGGTCCCACCACAGGCACTCGGCGCACGGCACCACGTGCCGCAGCAGCACCGATTCATCGTCAGGTGCTGGATGTCTAATGACCCGTGGGTACCACAGCTCCATCTTTATGCGGCTTCTCCCGAGGTCGTCAACCGAGTACACCGTGACCTGCCGACCCGCCAAACCCAGCGGCAGATTCTGCGTCACGCATCTGACCACGTGGGCCACCAGGTCCTCCCAATCCTCCTCGCTTCGCAGCTCGGTCGGTTCGCTGATCGGCGCGTACGTCACCGGCACATACGCCACGTCCGCCTTGAATCCCCACTTGCGCAGCACAGCCTCCTCCTCGGAGGTCATGCCTCCACCTAGTCCACTCCTGCAGTAACTGACCTGGGTATCGCTTGGATCCTTGCTCATTCTCTCGTCTCCTGCCAGTGAGCACAGTAGAAGTCGGCATCAGTGTCCATGTCGGCTCCGTAGCCGTAGTGGCCCATCGCAGCCGCCTTCGTTTCGAGGGCATCGGCGGGTGACAGACCTCCGGGTCCCGTATTGCCTGACGTGCTCAGAATGGGGCATCTCCCGAAGTCCCCGTCCTCCACCGTCGCTTCCCACCACCGGCACGTGCCACACTGCTTCGGACGCAGCACGGACTTGTCGATGTGCGTGACCGGCAGCCCCTCGCCTATCCGCGCGTCCGGGTCCAGGAACTCCACCGTGATGCGATCTCCCCCACGGCACAGCCCGGTCAACGTCACTGCCCGGCCAGCCACCTCCACCTCACCTAACGTCTCCTTCGTGACGCCTACCGCCAGCTCGTCCCATAGCGTACTCGCCGGCGGTTCTTCATCCATGAGCCTGCGCGCGGCCTTGCGTTGTTCGGGGTGCCGGTTGTTCATCACGTCGAGGATGTCTTTCTTGCTCATCGGTGCCACCTCCGCCCTTTCGGGGGTGTCGTTTAGGCCCATGTACGAGGGCATGCCCAGCTCGGCGTGCATCTCGGCGCTGGTCATCGTGCCAGTGTATTCGGCCCTCGGTGGCAAGCGCACTCCGTCGACCACGCACGGCTCGCTCCAGAACTTGCGCATTGCCTCAGCGTGCCGGTCAGTGTCGTCGCCGCTCATCTGTGCCACCTCCCTGTCGGGTAGTCGTAGCCGAGCAGGTCCAGGAGCTCCCGTTGCTGGCACCACCTGGCCAGCCCCTTCCGCGTCTCGCCGTGCGGGCACCCCTCCTCGTGGTACCGGCGCCACAGCGGGCCGCGCAGCTTGCGGCCGATGCTGGCCATGGCCGCGGCCACCTGGTCCATCGTCGTCTGCCAGGCGAGGCACGCCTCGGCCACCTGCTGCATCGCACGGCCGGCCTCCTCCACCGTCGGCCACGCCTCGCGCATCTGCACCGCGCCGCTCACGGCTTGCACCCCAAGGCAACGCCCAGCACGTGTCCCACCTGAGCCACCGCGCGGCACAGGGCGATGATGGCGAAGGCGGCGAAGGCCAGCAGGCCGAACGCCACCATGCACGCTGCGACCCCGCACAGCACCCCCACCCACAGCGTCGCCAACCCGCCCACGCCGAGCGCCGCCACCAGCGCGGCGCCCAACATCGCATCCTCACTCCGCTTGATCTGGTCCATCCGTCGCCTCCCCTGCGGTAGTTGGATCATCCTCGCCCGCGTACAGCCCCGTCGACTCCAAGGCCACGACCACGCGCCGCTCCCAGTCGATGTGCAGAACGTCAAACTCCCCGAGCCGAATAGCGCGCGAGCGGAGCCGGACGACCGGCAGCGGCTCGGCCGCCGCAAGCTCCACTGGCTCCGCGGGGCCGTTCAGCCGCTCCTGCCCGCACATCGGGCAGTACCTCGGGGCGCCCGGCAGGTTCGTGATCGTCCCGGTCCAGCCGCAGCCTGAGTCCATGCATTCATGTGTGTGTTTCATCGCTACCTCCAGAGCAGCCAAGCATCAGTGAACATGATGACCGCGAAGCCTACCGCTGCCACCCCACCGGAGGGCTCACCCATAACCAGCATGACCGCCGCCGCCAGTAGGCAGACAACTCCCATCGTCACCGCCAACGCCACCGCATTTCCGATCTGCCTCAGTAGTGCCTCCCGCGTCCTGCTATCTTTGTTCGCCATCACCGCCTACCTTTCCTAGTGCTTCGTTAACTGCCTGCCACACTCCGCTTCCTCGCCGCCAACCTGTAGCACCGTCACGCAGCGCATCTGACGCGCGCGCTGCGGCATCCTGGTCCCTGGCAACAGGGGCGGCCTGCCGAGCACCTCGTCCAGCATCTCCCTCACCACCTCCCTCACCACCTCCCGCAGCATCACCCACCGCGTCTGCGGCACGCCTCGCACCAGCACGCGCTCGTAGCACAGCACCAGGCTCGTCGGCGGGGGCGGCCGGTGGTCGATCAGCTTCGAAGCGGCCGACAGTGCGCGCTCGAACTCCCGCATCTGGTCCAGCGACTTAGTCAGCCACCTCATTTCCCGCTCTCCTTCGCGACACACGAGATGCCAGAGCTCAAATCCCCCAGGATCACGCCGCAGACGAGCCGCTCCGTCTCGACTTCGCGGAACCGCAGGTCGCCCCCGAAACTGCCGCCGACGCGCACCCACGGGTCGCTGAGTGCAGACTCGCTAGCCGGTGCGGGACCGGCGATCGGTCTCGGCCTGCTCATCCAGTCCGCCCAGACGATAGCGGATATGCAGACGATGAATATGCAAAACATCACCAGGCCCTGCCGAAACAAGCTCATCGATCTGTCTCCTCCTCTGGCTGTGGGTGTTCGGGGTCCCGTGCATCCGCTTCGAGCCCCTCGCACCGCAGACACATAGCATCAGGCGAACAGGTGCACGGCGTAGCCCATAGGGCCTTCCTCAACCTCCCCGCTCGCGTCCTGTACCCCGATTTGTCGACCCATCGAACGGTTGTCTCTTCCGGGTACCCGTCGGCCCCTCCCTCGGTGTCGACCTTCCAGCGCATCACGCTGAAGGCCGCCAAGTTCGCCTCTGGCTCATCCATGCCGATGTACCCAAGCGCGGTAGCAGCCACGACAGTGCCTTCCTTGATCACCAGCGCCACCGCGCGATTCGGACTGCAGAAGACGATTGTCTTCACGTCGCCCACCGGTTCCGCCTCTTGGTCGCTCATCAGTCTCCTCCCGTGCCGAGCCACAGCCACCAGGCCCAGACACACAGACACGCCGTGACTACCAACAGCGCCAGCACGACAGTGCCCTCGTTAGCATCCACCCACTCGCTCATCGGTTCCTCCTTCTCAACATGCGTGCCAGCCAATCGAGTAGCTGTGGCAGGCGCAGCTCCTCCACGACCGCATCGAAGTAGATCCGCACAGACAGATCCAGGGCGCGCTGCCCCCTCCTCTCGCTCCTGCGCCATGCCCGCCAGCCGAGCACCAGCTCGAGCAGCCAGATGCAGACGACGAGTATGATCAGCGACACGGGCAGGACCAAGAAACCAGCGATGAAGTCCATGCTGATGCCTGTCATGGCCGGTTCCTTTTCCTTGATCTCTGCGTCATGCGCCGCCGCGCTTTCACCTTCTCGGGCCGCCGCTTCGGCGCGGTCGCGCCCTCGCGTTGGTTGTGCGCCCACGTCCCCACGGCTGACCGGGTCCGCTTCCGCGCTGCCAGTGCCCTCCGCGCCGCCCTGTCCCCGCCTGATCTCTTCGTGAGCATCAGCCACCTCCCTCGCTATTCAGGGCCCCGAGTGGCGCCTCGGGGCCGAGGACGCTCCTGCCACTTATCGGAGTCGAGAGTCACCTTCTTGCGCCATTTGTTCACGGCAAGTCTTGTACGCTCCCGCCACTCGGCCTTCCAATGTTGATCGTGTGGGGCCGGGCCACTCCGATCAGCTCTAACACATGCCCTCTCGGCCGCCAACGCCCCTGTCAGCCGCTCGATGGTGGCCTGCTGCCGCTCAATGAGATCAGCCGCTATGTTCGCCATCGTCAGCACATAAGGCGGGGTCCCGGCCAAACTGCTGAGCGCCGTAGCTACCATGTCGACTTGTTCAGCTTGCGTTCCCGGCATCATGTTTCTCCCTCGCCCTTCGCCTTGACCTCGCGCTCCGCCGCCTCCTCGAGCTGCGACACCACCTCCGGCGCCAGCACCGCCCGCGCCTTCCTTGCCGCGTTGTGCATGCGACCGACGGCGGTCTTGTTTATGCCGTCTTGGCCGATCCCCAGGTCAGCGCCTTGTCGTCCCGCCGCCGCCCTGATCGACTGCGACACGATCGTCTGCTTGGCCGCCGCCTTCACCACCAGGCAGCACACCTCCTCCAGCTCCGCGGTGTAATCGCTTGCTCGTTCCGCGGCCTCAGTCGTTTCGCTTGGCATCACTACCTCCCCTTCGAGTTGTCGGACGCGGCAGGCTCCGACGTATACGCGGACACAGGCGGCACCCAACGACCACCTGCCCCTGCCGCGGCCATATCTCATCGGCCTCGCGATCACGCTCGGCTGTGTTGGTCATGCTTGCTCCTAGAGCCAATGACCGTAGGCGGTAAATCCACAGTCGGGGCAGCTGTCGCGGTATTCTTCCCCGCCCTTGCGCTTTGGCAGTTTGTCGTGCGGACACCGCTCGCGGAGGTTGATGAGCCGTGTCGATAAGCTGTGTTGTTCTCGCTCCATTTCTCCAAGCCTGGCGGAGAGTCGTGCCGCCTCTTTTACTTCGTCGATTGTCAAAGCTGGTTTGGAAATCGGATCCTTCATGCTTCCTCCCGGTGTTCGGCGAAGAACTTGCATCCGTCGCCCATGATCCTTGTCATTGTCTCTGCCTCGTCCATCTCTCATCTCCTGCCCCATGTCGCCCTGTGAAGTTTCGGCTTGTGGAGGACCGCCTTGTTGTACGCACCGCACACGGCGTCCACCTGGTCCATGAAGCCCTTCTTCCCGTCGAAGCTGTGGGCCTCGCGAAGGAACGCCTCGTTCCACTCGCCCGCCACCAGGTACACGTTCCCTGCCTCGCACTGGGAGGCCAGCGGCCCGCTCCTCGCCCACTTGTCCCTGCTCGGGGGATCCGCATGCACCTCGTGCCCGGCCAGCTCCCTGATGCTTATCTCCGCGCTCTCCTTCCCGCCGGCGCTCGGCTCCTGCTCCACCCATATCACCACCGGCACGCCGAGCAGCTTGTCGGCCGCAGCCTTCTGCCTGATGACCGTGTTCCGCTGCAGCGCCGACCACTGGCCCCGCTCCATGTCCGCCACCACCACGTCGCCGTTCGGCCGCAGCCCCAGCAGCCCCCCGGCGCTGTACGCCCCGCCTCCCTCCGTCCCGGCCTTGTCCCAGTACCTCACCCACTGCCGCACGTCCGTCGGCATCACGGGGAGGAGCTTGAACCAGGCGCGGTTGAACCGCTTGCCGGCCGCGGGCTTGATCTTCCAGTTGCCCATCCGCAGCTGCTCCCTCTCCACCAGCGGCAGCGCCATCAGGCTGGCCACGTAGTTCGGGTCAGCCTTCATCAGTATCTGGTTGTCCTCCAGCGTGGCAGGGATGAAGGTGAAGGACCGCGGCGGGATGCCAGGGTGCAGCTCCTCCATCTCCTCCCGCGTGTCGCCCCACTGGATCTCGTCATCCACCCTCACGAACCACCGCATCGCCCCGGCGCGGTCCGGCCTGGCGTAGCCCGTCTCCTGGTCAATCCACCAGCTCACCAGGTCGTGGAGCCAGCCGCCGACTGGGTCGTCGTCCGGGACCGGGTTGCAGGTGGCGCGCACGTAGGGTGCGAAGCCGGCCGCGACGCTGCGGTTGCGGGAGGTGAGGAACCAGAACTGCGACTCGTAGAAGTCCTCCAGCTGGTCGAAGAGCAGCACCGGTATCTGCGCTCCCTTCCACGCATACCTGTCGGCCTCATATTGCATGTGGGCGAACTTGACGCGCAGGCCGCGAGGGAAGCGGTAGCTCAGCGTGCCCTGGTTCGCCAGCCCACCGAAGAGCGGGTACATCTCCGCCGCCTCGTCCCACAGGCCTCCCTCGGCGGTGATCTGCGGGTACGTGCGCCGGAACACCACGGCGCCGCAGTGGGGGTTGTCGATGTGCCTCAGGGGCTCGGCCAGCAGGGACCACGTCTTGCCACCGCCGGCGGCGCCGCCTGCGACGCTGATGTCAGCGGCCGTGGCCATCATCGCCTCCTGGGGGCCAGCCTGCGGGCGCAGCACGAGGACCTCGTCGGTGTTAGCCATAGGCCAACTCCATCATGAGCTTCAGGCCGGCGGCGATGCGAGCGTTGACGCCGCTGCCGTAGGGGTTCCAGCCGTGGCGGGATTGCTCGCGGAGGTAGTGCCGCTCCCAGCACATGTCCAGGCAGTCCGAGCAGCGGTTCCGGTGCGCTGCCATCGCCTCCACGGCTCCGCACTTGCGGCAAGCCTTTGACAGCAGGTGGCGCCCTTCGCTGTGCGCCTGGCAGAAGGAGCCCGAGGCGATGGCAGGGCGAAGGCAGCAGCGGCTGCCGCCGTGGACCAGGACCAGGCTGGCGCACTTCACTTCTTGCCTCCGGTCGGTGCGTTTGGCGTGCTCATACAGATACCAGCTGCGCCTGTAGTTGCCGCCCGATGAACTCGGTGTAGGCAGGAGGGATGGATTCCTTGAGCTCCAGCCATTCCATCCAGTCGATATCCATTGCCGCTTGCCCCTCTTCGAGCGTGCGAGCGATACGCATCGGAGAACGTCCCCGACCGTTGCCGTTCAGTCGAGTGCGGTAGTGCGTCGTTCCCCGTGGACGCGAGTCATATACGCCGACCAGATCATCGGGACGCGGGGTGGGAGGCGGTGCTAAGAGCAAGAGATTGGACGCGAATAATCTTGGGCGATAGACACGTAGACCAAACATTCCTCCATGTAGGGTGATAGTAGTCCCCATTGCCTGCCGAGCCCCAACAACATTCTCCACGACATATGGCACCTCGGTTGCGCGCAACCGCTTAAGCGTGGATGTTAGATAATCGCAGTAGCCGTCGTTGTGTCCCTGCGCCCGCCAGCTCGCTCGCATTTGAGTGAAGAACTGACACGGCGGGCTAGCATGGATCACCTCGAAGTTCGACAGATCAAACGGCGGGGCTAGCGCATCGGCCTGAACGAACGTGAACGGGTAGTGCGGCTGCGGCTTAATGTCCACCCCGATCACATCGAACCCGGCGCGATAGTAGCCCATCGCTGCACCACCAGCCCCACAGAACAGGTCGAGCAGTCTTGGTCTCATGGCCGGCGCACCAGGCCGTCGGCGTATGGCGGAGTCAGGTGCAGCGGCCGCATCTGCTTCGACTCCTCCATGATCCGCTCGCCTTCGGCGTACAGCGCCCGGCTCACCTCGTCGGGGTACCTGGCCGAGATGAGGTTCAGCTCCTGGCTCGCAGCATGGAGCGCGCTCCTGAACTGGCTGTCGTCCACTGCCAGCTTGACCGTGACCGTCTCCGGTTTCCTCGGCAGCAGCATCGGCACCGCCGCCGCAGCCAGCGGCGCGGCGAGCAGCATGCGGAACATCGTGCGTCGGTTCATGGTCTCCCTTCCTCGTCAGTCAGCCTGGCCCATAGCAGTTCTCGAACAACATCGGCGCGAGACAATGCGAGGCCTGGGCGCGCTTCTCGTTCTGACCGCCAGCGTTGCTCGACAGCTTTCATGAGATCGTCGTCGGCCCTGATATACAGGACCCCCGAAAAGCCCTGGTTCGGCGCACCACCCCGCTTCGCGTTATTTGTCTTTGTCGCCATCGCCACTTCCTCCCACGTCCAGCTCCTTCGACTGCCTGTCGTAGAGGACCACATTTACCGTAGCCGCCAGGTTCATGCAGAGCTTCGTATCGACAGCCACGACATGATCGCACGATCGCAGCAGCTCTTCGTCAAGAGAACCGCCCTCGGGTCCGAACACGTACAGCGCCCGCTCGGGATGCTTGAAGTCACGGAGATTTTTTGCCCCCTCGACGATCTCCACAGCCACAACCTCCGACTGAAACGGCGCACAGTCCAGCACCGACTCAGTAAATAGCACCGGGAAGTGGCGATGGCCTTTGACCGCCGCGGGATGGTTGACGCCCCTGAAGTTCCCAGAGACCGCTAGGAACGCTGCGCCATAGCAACGGCACGCCCGTAGGGCTCCGCCCACGTTCGCCCCGTCCTGTGGGTTGTGCAACGCTACGGCGGCAAAGCCTCGGCCGCTCACCATTGCCTCCCCTTTGTGATCATTTACTCCCTCCTACGTCCTGTGCCTTCATGCAATTGCAGATCACCACTGATGGGATCGCACCGCGCTGACCTTCCTCCGTGTATTGATAACCTTTTCCGCCGCAGACGCATCTCGGATCTGGTGCCTTCGAAGATCGTTTGCGCTTGAACTGCACCACCTCACCCTTCATGCCTTCACCTTCCAGCCCTCGCAGCCGTGTGTCGCCTCGGTGTAGAGCACCGCGCCATCCGCTCCCACATCTCGCGGATCGTTGACTTGCGGGCTGGCGATCGCCTTCGACTCCGGGTGCGCGATGCCGTCATCGTTGGTCCAGCGGGTCAGCGCACAGGGTGCCTTCGGCGCGTAGCGTCTTGACGCGGTCTTGTCGTCGCCTTCCCAGAACCGGCAGTGCATGCAGCGCCTCGGCGTGTTGCTGAGCAGCGCGGCCATCACCTGCACCCGTGGCAGGCGGAGCAGCTGCGGCAGGACACGACCTTGCCTGCCTCGTCCAGCACCTCCGGCGCGAAGTCGAACCTCGGCGCACGCCCGAACACCGGCTTCTCGTACTGCCTTTTCACCCTCCCCATCTCACCCTCCATTCGCATCGCAGTTCCCGTTCGTCCTCTGATTGTCCGGCAGGTACAGCTGCACGTTCTGCGTCGTGATCGGCCCACCACCGGCTCCCGTGTGCTCCACCCGCTCCGGCATCAGGCCCAGCAGCTTGGCCAGGTCCACCAGCGCGGGACGCTTGCACTCGGTCTTGATCTTCACGCGGCGCACAGCGCGCGCATCGGGTCCGCGCCCCGAGATGTAGTCTTCGACCTGGAACTCCTGGATCGCCGCCGACTGGTCACGCGTCAGCTCGGACAGGTCAACGATGGGCTCGCCGTCATCGCTCAGCCGGTAGTAGTCGGCCGCGTTGGAGAAGCCTAAGAGGTACAGCTCCCGCGCGATCTCCTCCGTCGTGACCTGCAGCGCGGCAGCCAGGGTCCGCTGCCGATCCTCAACCAGGACCGCGATCTTGGTCAATTTTAACAGCCGGTGGCCGGTGACGGCGGCGGAGCGTGGCGAGTAGCCGGCCTTGATGGCAGCCTGCGTGACGTTGCCCTTGCAGGCGAAGTACGCATCGACGAAA
>SDBU01001020.1_pt1 | contig 41141 bp, 52 predicted proteins | sample 2277071 | NCBI WGS metagenome assembly SDBU01 (sample SAMN10397929, study PRJNA504765) | marine sediment metagenome | isolation source: marine sediment core GS08_GC12, 126 cmbsf | place: Arctic Ocean: Gakkel Ridge, Loki's castle | collected 2008 | reverse complement strand
CTCGGCGATACGCTTTTTTTGGTCCCTAATTTGGCCTCTTGCTATAAGCCAATCATTAAATCGAGATTCAGATTGTATTTTGTAATGATCGCTTTTCAACAAGGCTTTCAATTCCTGTATCTCCGCCTCAAGCTCACCAATAATCCTAACCGCCGATTGGTGTGCAGCCCCATCTACGCTGTCAATGTATTCCATTTGTTTAGCTGTGTATGCCATTATCTTTACCGCCTTTCGATTGACCGGAATGGATAACAAACTCATGCCAAATTACCCAAGCCGATATTAACCCGACTTGCAAACAAAGAAGTGTCAATAACATAATTTGCCGCCTTTCTTAATATTCTCACTTTTCACTTCTCACAGTTCGTCTTTTTCCAGCTTGTCCTCTAATTCTTCCACTTTTTTTTGGAGAGCGGTTCTTTCCTTTATAAGTTTAACTAAATAACAAATTGGAAGCACAATAAAAAAAAGAACCGCCACACAAAAATAAAGAAGGCTATATGCAACAATACCTATATTAAATATTATATTCCAATACGGAGAGAGAAAATAGAAGACAACAACCCAAAACACAATAGCCAGACTATATTCCAACGTAAGCCAGACTAACGTACTTTTAACAATCTTGCTTTTCATATTGCCGTCCTTTCTTAATATTCTAATATATAAACTTTAGTAGTACGTAGTATAAAGCTTTGTTACATTGTTAAATCTTTTGTAAATCCTTTTCTTTCCTGTTCTTGTATTTCACAGCGCCTGTTACAAAAATTGTTACATCTGTTGCAAACTTTGCTTTTTTCTATTCCCGACAAAGTTGCCTGTGTTCAAATGCCCCGTTTCTCACAGGGTAACTCACACATTTCACAGGCATTTAACAGGGTAACTCACAGGCAGTTATCAATATTGTTAGTAAATTGTTTATAACTTTTACTCCGTGCCCGGCAGATTCTCCTGAGTCGGCGTAATTGTAATCTCGACAGATTCTTCCATGTTAGCACACTGTTTCGCCACCGTTAAACCGTTAGCGGTGAAGTTCAGGTTTTCAATTACGAGGTGGTCAAGTCCTTTGACACACTCCACTTTCTTGATCTTTCCGGTTAGTTTTACTGTTTTTGCCATTGTAATACCTTTCTTTCTAAAATTTTCAGCTACACAGTTAAGGCATAGGCCGCTTTGCGTTGCGCCATCTTTGCCACATTGAGAACATTTTATATCAAGGTCAACTCTGATTTCTAATGTTTTTGCCATAATTTTATCCTTTGCTAAACCATAATTTTCGGAGGTAATTCGATTTCTGTTTTTTGGGGTCGCCAGATATGTAAAGTGTTTTCGTGGCAGTTTATATAACTATCACTTGATGGGTGAAATTGTACTGCTGTTTCTGAGGGCTTGAAGAATAGTTTTTTAATATATGCCATATCTTCCCAAGATGGCGTAAATCCTCCTTTTGTGGACCTGCTGTGGACTGATACATGGTCCCAATCCAAACCCCAAGAGACTATAACACATAAGTCATAATAACTCCTGGGAATTTGACAGGCAAACCCATCATCGCCTTGCTCGATAATTACTCCAAGAGCTTTCCTGACTGCCAATAATAACTTAGATTCTTTTTTCATTACCCTATTTCCTCGATTTCTATTAGAACGCCCTGAGTGGAGCCGTATGTCTTTTCGGTGGTTTGTTGGACTACTTGGCTATCATCACGCCATATAAGCCCTGTAAGAGCATCTGAGACGGCTCTGTTTAGCTTATCCAAGTCAGGTCTGACTGTAGGTTGTTTTATTGCGGATTTGGTTAGATCACCGTTCTTTTTGTAATGCGATTTCGGACGGTTAAAAACAAAACACAGGTCTAAATGTATAGGCCCGCCTAATAACATCCTGCCGCTATACCCTGCCGTTATTGCCGCCCACTTTACCGCTTCCATCCACGGCTTTTGATATTTGCCGGCGGGGGCCATTATTATCTTCTTGGTTTTTTTGTTATAAAATCCTGATTTACTACCCGCCGTTCGGGGCTTTCCATGTACAAATAAGGTAATCATCAGAAAGTCCTCCCAAATTCAGACTCACAGCCTTCATCCATCCAACTATCCGCATGTTCGCGTTCAAACCTCTGAAGCTCTGCATATATGGCCTTGTAATCGACTTTTTCGTGGCTGGGCCTCTTGTATGTACGGCGGGTTTTTTCGAGCAGGGCGACCCGCTCAGGCTGTTCTGTGAGGATTCTGGGCAATAGTTCGGCAAGCAGTCCGTCAATATTCCCTTGCGGAAATCTGTCATGGCAATTTACCGGGCGTGGAAAGCCACAAAGACAGATCCCCAGCAAGGGATTGAATGTTATCGTGGGGCCGCAATGTCTGCCGAATGGGTGATGACTGTGTAAATGTTGAGTATGGCCGCAAATTTCACACTTGCCGCCTCTTTTTACAAGAACACGCCATAAGTCATAACATTTTACTTTAATTCTGATCATACCTGCTTCGTTTCCTACAGTTTGTTCTTTTTGTACCTTTTGTTTGTTATAACGAGATTCCAACATCACACGAGCCATTGTAGATAGATAAACCCCATCGTACATAGCGAGAATAGGATAAAAAACCACCCGGGAATAGAGCCGACCTGTGCGATCAGTAGGGAGGTTATCTTGGAGCCTAACAATATCGCGACAAATAAACAAATTAGTTTCAGTGCGATCATCTTATTATCCTTTCAAATAGGTTCAAATTCATCTGGAAACATTGGGTTTTTTACCGGTTTGCCGTCCGCCTCAATACAGTGAGGAAATTCTACCTCAGACATATTATATTTCATAAAATCGGCGTCAACAAGACCGTATTTCTTATCTTCCGGCAGTTCATTCCAGCCGGTCTTTGATAGCATATATTCAACAACTGTGCCTGTTCCTGTTAATTTGCCTTTGTTGACAAGTTTTACTTTTTTCTTTTCCATAATAGCGAGCGGTTGAGTTTTAAGGCTTCACCGCTATCGGCCTCGGTTTGTGGGCCTTGCCCAGTTTATTAAAACTTGCTTCTGCTTTCAATACTTAGCTTGATACCGGGGATAGCTGGCAAATCTTTCAGTTTGATTTTTGCCAAGCCGCCTCGGTAGCTCAACCAAACCTGGACTTGGCGGGCTGTTTCTTGACGGATCGCGTCTTTTACCTTGTCATTGTTCAGATAAGAGCCTTCCACTTTAGTTACGTCGATAACCTCAACTACCAAATGGCGGAATGTCTTCGTTGAATCTGTTACCGAAAGCGGCTGGACTTGTTTAACAGGTGCAACTTCATCTACCGGTTTGATATTGGAGCCGTCGCCGCCCTGAGCATCACTGATAGCTTTCCTGCGGGCTATCTCTTTCAGCCGGACTTCTTCCGCCTTGCGGTTTTCTTCGGCTATACGGGCGTTCTCTGTGTCGATAATAGCCTGTTGTTCTTTGCGGTAAGTGTCCAGTTTTAATTTGCCCGCTGCGAAACTTTCGACAAACGGTGCGGCCTTTTCCTTAATTTGAGTGTTGACCAGAATAACACCGTCCCGCAAATCTTTTGTGGCTTCAAGCCGCAATTCATCGATGAACTTGATTACTTTGTTGAGCTTCATAAGGGATAAATTCATCACGTCCGCCGAAGCCTGATCTTTGACTGCCAGTGTATTAACCTGGTCGGTAAGCTCTATCGCGCCCGCCTTAATAGCTAAAACGTCTTTGATCGATACCGCAGGCATATTGGAAATCTCAACGATCCTCGCAACTTCTACTGTTTGCGTTTCCATAATACATGATCCTTTCTTAAAAAAAGCCAACCGGAATTGGTATGCAGATGGGGGATTGCCCTCGCGGGTTGCCCGAAGTGCTTCCGGCTGGCTTAACTGATTGATTTATTCTGCATACCATATTTACAGTATACCCTATCTTTGGGGTTTGTCAAATATTTTCTTCCGCTTTTTCTTCGAGCGTTGCCAATTCATCGCAAAAGTACATGACCTTGCATATCGGGTTGTGAAACCATGCGTTTCGCAAGGATTTCCCGTACCTGAAAGCCTGGCTGTCCTCTTTGCTCATTTCATCACAGGCAAGATGATCGCCCCTGATATGATATTCTGCGGAGGATTTATATTCCCAAGAGCCTTCTTCGTACATTTCACACAAGCCGTAAATGCCCATATGGAACCGGATCATCATTTCCTCAACTGGGTCAAGTTTGATGAACTTTCCAGCCCGTTCAATGGACAATTTGGCATGACCCCTCGGCTGGGCTTTGTTCCATTTATAAGGCTTTTCTGTACCGAGATATGCGCCGACTTTGCATATATCATGCAAGAGAGCGGCGATTGCAACATTATTGCCGTCCAATGGTAGCGGCTTTTGTCCGGGCATGGTAACAAGGTCCAGTTTCAAACTTGCGCGGTCAAGCACCAACTCGTAAACCCTGAGAGAATGCTTTGCCAACCCGCCTGCATAACTGCCGTGGAACCTTGTTGAAGCCGGAGCCTCAAAAAATCCTTCTTCGGTTAGCTCCGTGATTAACTTATCAATCCCTTTCCTACCTGTCGATTCCAGTAATTCGATAATCTTTTCTTGCGTTTCCATAATATCCTTTCTTATCTAAATGTGTCTACTGCTTGCTGCTTAATATCATCCGCAGCTTTCTTTGGGTCCAAGTTGATTCCGATCAACTTATTTATATCAAAACCCTGCATTTGTTTTCTAACTATATCCTTTGTGGTTTCATTCTCGCCGTAGCTTGCTCCAAAAGCATTTAATAGACACTGCTTTCGGGCTACAGTTTGCCCGCTATTCAAACTCCAAATTCCGTTCGCTCCGAGTCCAGCCCCTACAACGTCTGTAAAATCTCCCGTATCAATATCGGTTATCCTGTAGGTTACGGTAACTCGATAAAATCGCGGGTCAAGGACAGTATCTATATTTACAGGCATGAACGTCAACCCAACTTCATTCATCGCATCGCCGTAAATACGAAAGACCTCTTTGGCCCTGGTGTAGCTGTACTCGTTACCTTCATTGTCCAACTCTTTCCCGGTGCTGGGAATCTCTTTTATCTTTTCAGATACGGCGTGAATCTTAGGCCATAAACCTTTAGGCTTTGAGTTGTATCTCCGAAATGTCATTTTCTTCTTAGCCTGCTTTTTGGCGGTTTTTTTCTTGGTTTTCTTCTTCATAATTTAGTCCTTTGCTTTCATTTGCCCTAAAGTGATCGTCATAGCCTCGTTTCTTAATTCGAGGGCTTTTATAGTGGCTTCGATAAGGTCTAAAATTGCCTGGATTTCATCCTTTGGCGCCTGTATCAACAGGTTATTTAGAACCTTTATTAGAATTGCGTCATTGGTGATCGCAAAATTCAATGATTGACAGTTTGATACCGCTACCGCATTTATAGCTTGTTCTATCATAATTTAGTCCTTTGCTTTTAGGCATTTTCTACTTTCGCCTTATGTTCTAAAACGATTTCCATTAACTTTTTTCTTGCTTCATAGCCTTTTATGGTGCTTTCAATAAGCCCTGTAATCAGTTCGATTTCATTGTTTGGCGATCTGACCATAAGGTTGTGGAGAACTTTTATTAGAATCTTATCGGTTTCCATCGAGAAATCCAATGATTGGTAAGTTGCTAATGCTACCGCTTTTTGTGCTTCTTTTAACATGCTTTCATCCTTTCAACTTCTCGATTAGTATAAATCATTTTACATTCATCGCCGCAGAACCAACAATCTGTATCGGGGTCGCGGGTCATACAATCCTTGCAATTCGTTACTTCGCCGCATTCATCGCACGTTTTATGGCACGAACCATCGTTGCAGGTTATATGCTCGCAGTCTCTTATGCACCAAGCCACGTTATCAGGGTGTATCTTGCAGGAGCATACGTGGCAGGGCGTACCCTTTGGGGGGTATTCGTAACGCTCTCTTTTTACTCTGTCGAGGTCGCTCATTCCATGCCGCCTTTCGTTAGTTTATAACTTCCTCGCATTATGTGATATTTCAACTCGCCAAATATCAGGTCAATCAATTTTTTTCTATCGGACGTGTTTTCTACTGTGTGTTTATCGATTTCGACAGTATATGCTATTGTTTGCTTGCCAAGAGGTTCTTTTTCAGTAATGCTCATAAGCCGATTGAATACTTCTTGAATCCTTGATAATTCTTTTTGTAATCTGCTGATTCTGAGAGACGACTGTTCAATGAGGCGTGATCGACTTAGTTTCTCCGCCTCAAGCTCAACAATCTTTTCCCGCAACTTCTCCATCGCAGTGTCTATGACCCTATTGATAGTCTCTGCGTTGTCTTTTATTTCCTGGACTTCTTCGTTAGTCATGATTATATATCCCCTTTTTCGATTTCGTGCCTAAACAGGCTATGTTTTTCTACTTGCGTTGCTTCCCGAATTTGCTCAATGCCAAGTTTTACGCAATAACCGCCGGTGTGGTAGTTTTCGTAACCGTTCCAATAATGAAGATGCGAAAAGAATAAATGGTCGGTTGTTGTTGATTCTTTGTATCTACCAACTAATTCACTCGAACCACCATAAGAGATGAAATACATCTTGCCGGATTCCATTTCTATTATCTTTTCGTTACTCATTTTTGCCCTCCGCTTCGGTTTCGAGAAAGATTAAATCTTTTGGATCAGTAGGAGCAGCGGTATAATTCCAATAATTATCCCAGTCATTATCACAATGATAAACAACAAAAACCCAAGTATCGTTAAAAAACTTAATACGACCTTGTTCTAATGCTGTTATATGCTTGGGTTTATATTTAACTTCTCGTCCTATATCAGCTTCAGTTAATTTTTTAATATCTATACTCATTTTTGCCCTCCCGCCGTAGCGATGAATCCGCAGAGCAGGCACCATAGAATCTTTAGTATTGTTTTCATTTGTCTTTACTTCCTTTCTAAATATTGGCCCCTCGCTCGGAAACATTGAATTTGCTCTACAAGAGCGAGGGGTTAATATTTAGTTTTAGTGTCGGGTTTAGCGACGTTTCATAATAATCGCCTCCTTTCCCTGGTTAATATAAGCTCTTGCATACCCGTTACTGTTTCCATAATTTCGCCCCATGTACTACATCCTGTTCCTGTTGTACTCATGATCTTTATCCTTTCTAATTATGTTAAAGAGTTTAATTGACCGAGGCCGACTTTTTCCCAGCCTAAACCCCGCATAATATCTATGACATCGGTTATACCAGGCCAATTTTTTCTTTGTTCACGCTTAAAAATATCGACCGCACGCAACACCTCAAGATCATCATCATCCATATCCTCCCCCTCTTTAACTCGGTTAGCAACCGGACCTGGCTTTGTTGTTCTTAAATGTGCCAAACGCACATACTTACCTTTACGATATCTATTTGGAAATTTCTTAGCCATTTTTATTTATCCCTTCTATGAAAAAAGTTGGGGCCGCAACGTTTTCTGATCGCTGGCAAAGGCATCAAGAATTGAAATTGCGACCCCAGGAGCTTGGAGAACTTTGAAACGTGTTGTTCTGATTGCCTTTGCCATATTCCAAACAGTACCCTATATTTTCAGGGACGCAAATTAAAAATGCCAGATTGCAGGATATTTATAGTTTATGCCACGATGCGCACAAAAACGAGTGGCCAGCGTCCGTTCTGACCACCCGCTAAGAAAGAATCAATCCATATCTTCAATTATATCCGCGTCCAGTGTGTTTATTTCAGCTCACTTATTTGTTCTGTTGTCATTCCATGCGTTCCTGCAGGCGCTTTCTTTTCAAGTTGCGGCCTAATACACGATCTCGCTCTATCGGGCTTATCGGACGGCGATTGATCGGACGCGCCCAGTATCTTTTCAATGCCTGTTGTGCCTGGGCCGGGGTGATATCAAAGTTATCCAAAAATTGCCGTATCTTTTTAATCTCATCCGGCGTGCGCCCCGACCCTGTCAACCGGAATACTTTGTTTTCAATCAAGCGGTCTAAGTCGATTATTAGCTTTTTACGCCACTTGCTACTTATGGCGGTCGGGGTCATGGGGCTATCTAAGATAGACCGGACTGTATTATTATACTTTTCAACGGCTTGGCGTGGACGTTTCAGGGTTCTCAAATATAAAAACAATTCTTCCTGCTGGCCTCTCAATGAGTATATCCGGCTTAATATCTGCTGCTCTCTTTTGTCCGCCTCGGTTAATGTCGGGCGATAACCTAATAATGCGGTCATAGCGGCCGTTACTTTATTCTGTTCTTTTTTTAACCCTTGTTTGAAAACGCTACCTGCAATCGGTTCGGTTCGTTTGATTTCATGGGCGATAGTCTTGAAAATCTTTGTGGCGAATGAATCGGTTATCTCGACTACTCGATCACCTTTCCAGTCGTATAAGGTCCGTCCAGCGGCCATGTTAGCAATATCTAAGACTACCTGTGCCGATGGTGCTACCATACCACCGCTTCGTTTTATAGCCGCCTCTATAGCTTTATCGGGCCTGCCCAAAAGAGTATTGCCGATAATATCCCAATAGTCCTTATCGAACGTTAATAGGTCGATCATCACTTTACGGCCTTTGTCGTCTGTCCATCCAGTGTCAATTTTGAACAAATCCCGTATATCTTCCTTGCTTTCAGGTTTTTTCGGGGGCTTGCCAGTCATTATCAAGGTGCCTACCGTTGCGGCTGTGATACTCATTATAAGAGCATTGATTATATTGGAGCGGGACCGGCTGGCCTTAAATCCATCTTTGCCGCCCCATTGTAAAATAGATTTCAGGATTGTCCGCATATTGCCCTCAGCGTAGCCAGGCGAAAGATACCATAATCTCATAAGTGATGTTACCGTACCGGAACGCCCAAATAACCTCTCATTCATCATGCCATAGAAGTTTTGCTGTTCTTTGATTATCTCTATTTTCTCGGCACTGGTAAGCGGGCGATTCCTCCTGTTCTCAAATTCCTGCACACGGTCAAGGTATTTTGCATATTTGACTTTCGGAATATAACTTTGAAACATCCATTTTACATATCTTTCCGGTATTCTTAACGGCAGGGTTCCAGCCCTAATCGCTTTGCCAAAATTTTTATTGAGGCTGTCAATGGTATTTGAAATCATCCGCTGTGCCTGAGACTCAATACTAAATCTATGACTGCCACCGTGTTTAATATAATCCTTGTATGCAGGGGTTTTGAAGATGGGGTCGTTTTTCTTAAAACCAAATGTAATGCCTCGCGTTGCGGACGGTTGTAAAAACTTCAAATATCCTTCATCGGCGATAGATTGTTTGACTATATTAAGCTGGTGGAACATGCTAAACATAAATTTAACTGTCCTGATCGCATTATTTGCGCCTGTCAGGGTTCGCAAGGCAAAATGTTTTCTTAGTTTATTCGTGGCTATGAGGTTGTTTATCAGGTGCGCCATTTCAGGTTCTAAGCGAACCGCATTAAAAACAGGGTCATTTACTTTTTTCCAGTCGTGCGGAGCTTCCTGCCATGTGTCAATATACCGGCCTTTGCCGGTTCGCATAAGCTCATCCCGTATATAAATCATTCCATCCAGCCGGGCGATTGCAATATATTCGCTTCTTAAATTATTGACAGGGTTGAAATCCCGTAGTTCCAGACCAAAAGCCAGAGCGTCGGCGACGGTCGGTAACTTCTTCTCCTTTGTAAATCTTTTGGTGGTTTTCCAGAAGTTCAGGAAATTGTCTACTTTATCGGGGTTTTTATATATACCGTAAAAGTATTCCTCAACATGTTTTATATCATCCCCTACCACGGCTTGAAGATATTTATAGTTCATGTCGGCTATCTTGGTTATCATTTTACGAGTGCCGATGAGTTCCGGGGTTTCCTTGGCAAGATCAATAAGTGCTTGTTTTTGTATCTCAATGGCTTCCGGGGAAAATGGTTTGCCGCGCGCCGCCATAAGATTTTTCAAAACCTTTTTCGGATACTTCGCAAGAGCTTCGCCGAAATTGATTAACTCCCCATCTATAGTATCAATCTCTGCCTCGTTAAACTCTATCCGACCTACATCGGCCCGGTGGATACCCGTAATTATAATGGCGGTCGCGTCCTTGCCGTGTGCGCGATCGACGAGCTTGGCAGGTTCTACTACCCTTAGAAAAGCATCAAAGCTGTCTGAGAGTGGGGTTATATCTACTTTGCCCTTTCTGAATAAGTCCCCTTGTTTTGGGGTTTTGGCGGGTACAGCTACTTCTGATGGGTGAATAGGCTTGCCGAGCAAATCTTTTTTAATATCTACTTTCTTAGGGGGTTTCGCTACTTCCTTTGGTCCAGCCCTTTCAGGTAGAACTTGTTGAACTCCTTTAGCGTCTGGAATCCTGAGCCGGGCGGCCCCGGAAGTCCAACTTTCGAGAAGTTTGTCGGTGATTTTTGAGAGGTTTTGGTTTGTCGGGTTTTTTGCGTATTCTTTTGTGGCATTGTTTAACGCCTCCGCTATTGGGCCTTTGGAGTTTGCCAGTTTTTCCAGCATAAAGAGAACTTCTTCAGCCTTTTCTTTGGCGGCCAAATTCTCAACCTGTTTGAGAATATTTCCCTTTGCCTCTATTATACCTGTTTTTGTGGCAAGTATACCAAAAACTTTCTTATTGGTTTTCAGTTTCTTTTCGACATTCGCTAAAACTTTCGCTCTTTCGGCAAAAAGGGACTTTTCAGAAGTCTCAAAGCCGAATAAAGTTTGCTCTTTTTTAGTTAATACCGGGGCTGATGTAATGGTTTTAGCCAATAATTCAGCCTCGCGGACCGTGCTTACATCGCCACCTACAATTAAATCGGCTACTTGTTTTTGTAGGTCGGCCTGTTTGACATTCTTTCCGATCGCCGCCGCCATATTCGGTTCCAGCCGTCCATCTATTACCAGGCGGAATACAGGGTCGGATAAATCTTTCATAGCTAAACCCTGTTGGACTATCGGGTTATTGGTCGGTACGCTCTGTTTTCTCAGATCCTCAAGCGATAATTCAGAATCCCGGAATAGTTTGGCCGCGTCAACCGCCGTACCCTTACCATCGGCCAGGTTCCTTAAAGCGCCCTCTGCCCTTGCCGTCCCTGCTGTGATACCCTCGGATTCCTTTAATACCCAAGTTTCCAGGCTGGGTGCGTTGGTCTTTTTGGCAAGTGCAACCCTGTGATGACCGTCAACTACAAAAAACTTACCGGCCTTATCCTGCCATACCAGTATTTGACCGCCTTTTACCGGGTCGAATTTCTCAACATCTTTCAGGGCTTCGGTAACTCCGCCGGTCAATTTCGCGCCTAACTTAAACTGGAATCTTTCAGGGTCAACCCCTATATCCTTAGTGGCCAGAGTAATAGGATGGAATTTCTTCCCCTCTACTTTTACAGGCTTATCTGATAATGTTCCTTGTGGAACTTTAGCTGCTACCTCTTTGGCTTTCGGCTCTACAGCCTTAATAGGGGCTGAGTATTTTACAACTTCATCGCCTGCTACAACGCCATCAAATCCCTTAGATTGCACAAATTCGGTAATATCGTGTTTCTTGTTGAACTCCCGTAGATTTTTTTCGCCGCTTTCTCTCAATAACCAATCTTCGAAGCTCTCTGTCTTTGTGTTTATGACTAACGGATTTCGAGGAAACGCTTCTTCGGGTGTCAATTCGATTATTTTGTCAAACTTGAACCCTTTAAGGAACGATTTTGTCGGGGTTGAATATAGCCCTTTTCCGAGAGTTGCTGTCCCAGCGCCTTTACCAGTTGCGGTAATTCCCCGGAATAATTTTTTAGGCGGCTTTACTGCAAACTCCACTTCCCCTGTAACACCCTCTACTGCCTTTGGTTTGACCTGAACCGTTGGGGGCTTCGGTGTAGGATCCGGTCGTGCTTCGGCAAGCTGTAAGCCTCTGCGTCTTGGTCCGCGAAGAACTATATCGGGCGGTGCTTTCCAATTCTTTCGGGCTATCATAAATCGTCTTTGCGATTCGCGAGCGACGTGCTTCAAAATCGCTTTTTCCTTATTTGTCATATTTTTGAGGTCGACACCGCGGGCCTTTGCGTATTTCAGGACTTCTTTGGTGAAGTATGCGTTCGGGTTTTTTCGTACAGTATCAGCTAATCCGGGGAATTTTTTAGTTAATTCAATTACGGCCCTATGCGCTCCGTCCGATATTACTCTACCGGCAGGGGATTTTGCAATGGCTGCCAATATTGGTCTACTCGCAGAACCCAAAAGACTGAATCCGGCTCCTATGCCAAAATCTACGAGAACACCTGGTGCGCCCTCATATTGATAATCGGTTTCAGGGTCTATTAGTTCGGCCCCGAATTTTGACAGTTCACGCCCCATTTTCGCAAGGGCAAATGTTCCGCCGGTTCTGAGTGCCTTATCTACCACAGTAGCGGATTTTGGAGCCAAACCCTGAATACCACTGACTGTACTGATTCCACCGGCAAACTCCGCCACACCCGATATGAATTTAGAAAATCCAGACGGATTGTAACCCATCGCCCAATCCATAGCCTCATCAAGCGTCATATCCTTTACCCCCGCCGCCCACATATCATCAGGAGTTACCTTTTTTATGGCGGCCCAGGCTAATTCAGGGGTTCCAAGTAACATCCCCTTGCTGTATTTGACAAACGCCCGGACCGGCATACGTCCAACAGCTTTGATAGTATGGTCGATTTTCTCGGCGCGTCCTGCGTCTCCGGGCAGGAATGGCCTATCTTCTGGTTTCCCGATGAAGAAATCGCCTATTTTCTGGGCGGTGGTTCGCGGTGGGGCTGCTTCAAACTGTTCTCTTGCCGGTAATTGTTGCGGTGGTAAGTCTGTCGGGTCGGCTATTCCGCCGGGCAGGGGGGCTATACCACTTGTAGGGGGCTGAATGTCTACGGGCTGGAATTGTGCCCCTAAATCAAACTGAGGCGGCTGTGGGGCTTCCTGTTCGCCTGGACTGGCAAACGGACTTTGCCCGGCCTGTATCCGGTTCCTTGCGTGTTCAATGGCTTTTTGTCTGATTTCGTCGGTTATTTCGCCGCCAGCCAAAAGACTGTCGATTTCAGGTTGGGTAAGTGTCGGTACTAAAGTGGGGATTTGTGTTTCCTTGCCGTCAAATCCTACGCCGATGGATAGTTCTGTAGATACTCTGCCGTCTGGTCGTTGGAGTTCACCAAAAAAACCTTGCCCCTTTTCTGTACCATCTGCTCTTAAATTACCACCTCTGCGTGGGATTGTAGCAACTTCCCCGCCGTCTTGAAACGGCTTTTTAACTTCGCCGCCGTCTTGAAACGGCTTAATTTCTCCACCTGTTTGAAATGGCATTATCTTTTCCTTTTTTTCTTGCCATCGTCATCTATAAAAATTGTACCACTTGGTATAGCGTCGAATTCTGCCTGTGTGGTTGGCGTAATTATTTCTCCGGCTTGCCGGGTCAATTTTTTGCTTGTCGGGTTCAAAATAGCGTTGACTTTCTTCTGCTCTTTGAGAATCCATTCGAGGTATTCCGGTTGTCGGGCTACGGGGTTGCCGCCCTCTATGCCAAAATACTGACCCTCAGCCTTTGCTCTCTCGGTTGCTAAATACTTGGCTTTTTCTGTCGGGGACATACTTTCATAAGTCTTTGTTGAGCTTGCCCGCGGTTTTATGCCGTGTTTAATATCCCTTATCCGCTTTATTTCTTCAGGACCGTAGCCCTCTTGGCGGAGCTTCTGTGTTTCGGTTGGTTTTGGTATTGAAAGTCCTGCCGTTCGCGCACGTGTCAAATCTGCACTTGCGGCTTGTTGTCCGAATGGATCAAATTGCCCTTGAATACGGTCTGATAGTGCCGGAAGTAATGCCTTACTTATAAGGTCTATCGCTGCTGGACTGGTAGGGGTTGTTGTTTTATCCAAACGAATTCCTAAATCACGAGCGAAATCCGTTATTTGTTTTCCGGCCCGCTTTCTTTCGTCCTGTTGGATCATACCGCCTATGAGATTTTCTGCAAAACCTCTAACGCCTTCGAATTTGTCCGGTTCTTGAAAACTCCCTAAAAATCTGCCTCTGTTAATTGCCATGATTAATTACTCCTTACTATTTGCTCCCGAAGTTCATTGACCGCATTTATCAGAAGTGCAACAACCGCGGTATATTCTACCATCTTAACACCATTGACTTCTTTTACAGCTTCCGGCAAGACTTTTTCAATATCCTGAGCCATTATGCCACCTGTGCGATCTTCCGGGTCGTTGAATGTGTAGTTGTATGTATAACCTGAAAGTTTCTCTACTTTGTCCAAAGCATTTTCTACAGGCTTTATGTTTTCTTTTACTCTTATATCAGAAAACATAAATGCTATTTGTGCCAACTGTGCTATATCCGCTGCATCACTGCCGCCGCCCAAAAAGCCTTCACCGCCGCCACTGCCGCCAAGCCCACCAAATGGACTTCCGCCTTTGCTTCCTCCACCGCCGCCAAATAATCCACCCAAACTACCAAGTAAACCACTGATTGATTCAGAACCGGATTCAGTACCGGCAAACGCCCCCAAAGATGGTAACAGTTGAGAACCTATCCCCGGTGCGCTCTCTGTTCTAAAGAAATCAAATCCCGGTTCACTCAAAGCTGTACCTAAGAAGTTTTGCACGATAGGATTATTAAACGGCTGAGAGAATAACCATTTTTGCAGGGCTTCCTGTAATCCTTCGGATTCAATGCCTCGCTGTACGCCGCCGATATTCAATCCCTGCGTCAACAGGTCTGTTCCGCGTCCTGCGGTCTGTCCGGCCTGATTTATCAAACTGCCCGGTATCCCTGCAAGGTTCCCCGCCTGGCTTATACCCTGAGTTTGACGGTCTAAATGGGCTTGTTCGGCTCCGAATAATGAGTTTGCAAGTATAGCGTTTTGGTTCGTGGCGAAATCTACGCCCGCCCTGCGTATTTCCCTTTGAGTTCCGCCGGCACTTCCCGAACCTGTCCGCCTTACCCCAGCCTCCTCAATAGCCGGTAATACTCTATCGCGGAATAAATTAAATGCAGGTTCCAGATTCGCTTCAAATCTTTCCTGTGTTGCGGTCGGGTCGAACGGTTGGAAAACATCTTGAAGCCCCTGAGTTCCTAAATTAAGTGTGCCCTGCCCGGGCGCTTCACCACGTAAAGCCCGGCCAAATACATCAAAGCTGCCAGTCGCAAGCGGACTTAATCCACCCGCCGCCTGAAAGCCCTGCGTCTGTAATTGGGTCGGGTCGGCTACTGTTGTACCGGGAAAAGGAGTTAAGCCCTTTCCGATCTGTGGGCCTACAAAATCACTGAGTTGTTTGAATAACTCTCTTACCCCAGTCCCTTGCAGTGGGTCCACGAACTCTATATCGCTATCGCCACCGCCGAAATAACGTCTGCCGGTCAGCCCCAGGGGTATCTGGTGAGTTAGGCCGTTTCGTATTACCTTGATTGTTTTTTCTAAAAATTCCATAACAAATTCCCTTGATTTATTTGTATTGAGGGCTATAATTAAAAAAAGCCACACAAATATCGGGTTTGTGCAGCTCAAAACACAACCGTTTTATGGAGAAACGATCATGTCTGAACCAATTATATCGAAGCCATGTTCCAAATGCAAACAGTTTAAATCCCTTTCGGAGTTTTACAGGAACAAATCCAAGAAAGATGGGTTTAGTCATGCATGTAAATCTTGCGATAAGGCTTCTGTGGCTAAGTATTCGCAGACAGAGAAAGGTAAGGCCGTAAACCGCAAAAGTGTTGAAAAATATAGTAAAACTGAAAAAGGCAAAACTGTACAGAAAAACTATCTCAGCAGCGAAAAGGGCAGGGCCACAAAATGCAAACGTGATAAAAAATACGGTAAAACCGAAAAAGGTAGAAATATCCGCCTGAAAGCTCTTAAGAAGTATAATTGTAGCCGGAAAGGGAAAGCCAACCATAAACAATGGCGCCTTAAGCACCCGGAAATCTGCAAAGCTAAAGCTGCCGTTAATCATGCTGTTCGTAGGGGTAAAATGCCGCGTGTTAAAACTCTGCAATGCCACTATTGCCCCGCACAAGCAGAGCAATACCACCACCCCAGTTACGCCAAAGAACATTGGCTCGATGTTATTCCTGTTTGCCGACAATGTCATTGTCTTCACCATCACGATTAACTATATATTCTAAATGAACTTGTTTTGATTTCTTCCATCCTGCCCGTTCATAAGTTTTTGGTCTGCCCGCTTGACATTCGATCCTCGTTATCTGTGAACCCTGTATTTTTTTCCACAAAAACTCCGTGGCTCCCTTAATAGACCCTGTTTGGTATTCTTTATCAACTGAGAATAGTTTAACCCAAAGGACGCCACAAATCAAGTCTATATTGGCCCACAAGACGCCGTGTACTACATGCTTATCGTCGATCAGGGTGTAGAGTATACTGAGTGGGTTTCCGACAGATAAGCGGCCAAACTCATAAACACGTTCGATCATTTTCTCGTCCATGTCCTCGAACTGTTCAAACAACCGTCTGGGGATCATCCTGATTATTTCTGGTTGGATAATGCGAACAAATTTTAGATCATCAAATTTTTTGTCTTTACTTTCCATTTCTTTCCTTTATAATCAAAAAAAGCCGACCGCAGTATGTGCTGCAACCGGCTTAAACCACAGTTTCTTTGTTAAATAGGGCCAGTCTTTTCTCGGCGGACTTGAACCCATCGAGCCGGTATTGTAAATCCGCCCCGATTTTCAATTTCTTAATCCCACTGTATACCTTGCCCCATGCCGAACCGAGACTGTCCCCACGGCCTGAGACTACTCCCAAAACCCCATCGGATCCCGCACACCTGATCGCTCCCAAATCTGAATAAACGTCCTGCATCCAGAAATGTTTCATCTTGGCAGGGTCGCCCTCGATAACCCTGTCCAGAGCGTGTTTTTTCAACAATTCTTTTGCGGCGTATGGGTATGGCGGGATCGATATTCTTTGGGATGTCGCGAAATTGTCGTGAAACTCAACATCAAAATCCTTTTCAAAGAAGTCTGTCAATCGGTCTTTGAGTAGTTCAAACAAACAATATATCGCGTCGTATTTGAACCCTGGCGTTAATCCAAGAAAGAATGGGATATTGTCTTTTATTATCAGGTTCACGCTGCAAGGCCCTATGTAGTTATTAGCTTTCAGAAACGCCGCCATTCCCTTTAATTGCGGCATAGGCTCTTCAAACCATACCGTATTTGACTGCGATTCAATGGATGGGCCGAGGTTGCCAGACATCAACCTTTTATCTTCGATGATATTGTTGTAATGAACTGGACCACCCAACCCCATCCATATCTCGGTTGAAATTTCTACACCATCCAATATTTCAGGGATTGCAAAGCCAACTTTTTCGGCTACCTTGACCCCGAAGTCTTTATTTTCTAAATCCTCCGCGATCTTTCCGGCCCCGATTACTTTATGGTCCTGTTTGAGCAAATCCCCGATTGAACCGAATACAGATGGATCGCTTGCTTTTAGACCGAACATCTTCAAAAGAGTTATGTCCTGCTTCGTGCGGGCGTTTGGGCGTGTGGTGTCAAATACAATAATATCCGATTGCTTAACCGCTTTTTTCAGTTCGCTTTGTTTTACCTTTTGCAACATACCATCGTATCTTTTTCTGTATGCGGGGTTGTGTATGTATATCTGGGCGTCTGTAGATTCTCTGCGCAACCGAGATACTATCGGCAAACTTTTACCAGAATTTGATATAAATAGAATCATTTTAGATCATCGAGTTAGGATCATAAACAGCGGCGTCCCTGGCTATGTCCAGTTTCCCGAATCTGTATGCGCGAAGTGCCTGCCGCTTTAACCACTCTTTAACCCAACCTTTAGCGGTGAACTCAGGAATCATTTGCCCTGGATTATCGGGGTCATCAATTAGAGGAATCGGCACTTTCCTAAGAAAGCCCGCCGAGAAATCAGCAACCTTTGCCGCAGGTATGGTGAATGTAATTACAACATCACCCGGAGCCGCATAAGCTAAAGGGATTGACAACGCTGCGAGGACTATTAGTATAGCCCCAAGTAAAATTATTCGTTTCATTTTAAGTATCTCCTAATTAAATCGCTTCGCCTAATTTATCAGATAAATATTCAATATGATAATCAATCACTCTTGCATCTCTTGGAAAATCATCTGTCCCGCCGGTTCCATCTGCGTCTCTGAATAGCCGAAGTAGTATGTAATCTCCTGCGACGAATCCGGTTGTTGTAAGACTTACTTCTGCACTTTGATGTGTTTTTTTATCATTTGCAGGAGTTCCTAATGTGACAGATGTTTGCGTATAGCCTATTGTTTCCGCCCCGAGAGTGAAACCAAAGTTGTCCCCTATCGACTGCTTTTTATATTCAACTCCCCAAACGACACTCGTTGCACCTGCTTCTGCGACATCTACGAAAAAATCGAAATGAACATGAATTGTTCCGGCATCTGCGTAATTATGCGCAAGTTCTAAATGAAAATACACACTTTCATCTGTAGTTGCATTAAAATCATGAGTTGCGAAACCATCTGCTATACCTTCACCGGGCGGGTTAGCGGTCGGACGGGTTGCGAGACTAGGCTCTAAATCAAAGCTTATCAGTACCCTTGCTGTGCCAGCCATTGTCTGTACGCCAGTTGCAGAGAATAAAGTCTCATTACCGCTATCATCACCAAATCCAGCCGTGCCGACAACCTGTAATTTTGTATCAGGGGTATCTGTGTTTATGCCGACGCTGCCATTCAAAAGGTTAAATTCAGAAGCATAAAATCTCATTGGAATATTAGCAGATATAGCATCATTAAATGCCGCAATCGCCAACTCAGAACTTTGAAGACCGATACCAAGATTTATGTCGGCTGCTCGCCTAACAATAAGTTTATAATTGTCATCTACTGTAGTAAGTCCGATGCCGATGTTGCCACCTTTATCAATTACCATTCTATCCTGAAGGATCTTAGAACTATCTGCCACAGCAAAATATAACTTAGAATTTTCTCCTAAAATTCCTATTTCACCATATATCCTTGCTAAAGAACCATTGAATAGTACATTCGAGTTATAAAATTCAAGCATTGGATGACTGACCATATCCCAACCAGTGTCAACTATCCTCAAACCATCATAGTTATTATCCCCTATCTCTCCAGCATCAATATCAAGTATATAACTTGGCGTCGTTGTTCCTATCCCAACCCTATGAGTCGTCGAATTCACAAACAGAGTATCAGTGTCAACTGTGAGGTCAGCAGTAGCTTCTATGGAACCATCAAACCAGTAATTGCTTAACCCGTCAAATGAGGCTGTATCAGCGGCGTCAACGCCTACACCTATTTCAAGAGAACGCAATGAATCACCACTCTTGAAGCCGTAGACCTTGAAATCTTTAGTTTCGCCGGTAGTAGAATTTGCATACACACTGACATCCTGCTCGGCTCCCTGCATTATCCGAAGACCGGTAACACCGGCATTTACCATATTAAAGGCCACGACTTCGCCTGCATTGTTTTCCATTTTTATTTGTATATTGGCCGCACCCGGATTTGCAAATTTATGTTTCTGTGAACTATATTTTATCGCCGCAGCGTCATCGTTATTGTCTATCGTGGCGCCGTTTTTCAGGGTTATCACGCCGGTAGTGAAGTTTACAGCGAAGTTACCAAAATCAGTACCTCCTGTCTGCGTAGAGGAACTGAGGACAAAATCAGTAATGCTGGCAAAATTATGTCCTGCTATTGAATCCCCGCCGCCGCCGTCGTCTTCTATGTACCACTTTATCAAGCCGCCTTTTCGTCCCGCAGACCCGGCACCAGTAATCCAACCATGTAAACCCAAACCTGCATTTGACACACTGTTCGCATTTATCTCGGCACTTTGCCCCACGGAAAGTATAGAGCCTACTACCGTGCCTGTTCCGGAAGTCAGCGTAGTCGTAGCCTCTATCGCTCCCGCGCCGAGAACGGTTTTATCTTCCTTGATTCTCATAGCCTCGGCCCGCGAGCCGCTACCGTCTGGGGTAGTCTTGAATACGAGTTCAGTCGGTAAATCAGCGGCACCTGTATGCGCCGTCGGAGCTTCGGCAACTATCTCTGCTGTCTGCGTGTAACCACTACCATTCCACGCACCATACAGGAACCTACCGAGTACATCGCCGATTCCGAGGAACGTCGGACCTGTCGCCGCTCTGCGCAACTCGAAAGCAGGTACACCGCCAACACGTAAACCGACAAGTCTCGCAGCGGAAACAGCAGTATCTATTGACCACGCAGTTTTAGTAGTATCAACCTGGCTAACAGTAAATCCGCCGATTATATTGACAAAATCAGTAGCAGCATCCACTATCAGAACGTCAGTGTCAACAGTAAGGCCCGCGTCCATCTGAACGTCTTGGTCGAGAATAAACAGCGTGTTATCGCTCTCATACCTTAATGTTCCAGGGGCGTTACTTGTCCCGTCCATTGTAAGGACTGCATCAGTGCCGGTGCCGTCAATAGTAAAAGCGGCGGCGGATGATGTTCCTAATGCCCAACCCGTAACCGTTACATTGTCGGCAATAGTCAGGGCAGTCGAAGCGTCTGTATCAAGTGTTCCTGTAACATCACCCGTTAAAGAATGGCCGGATATTATCGCTGTTCCTGTGATAGCTGGAAGTGTTATTGTTTTATCAGCGACCGGGTCGGCGGAAGTTAATATAACTTCAAAATCGTCTGGAGTTGAACCCTCAAACCATAAAGTCTGCCCGGTCCCATCCGCTGAAAAGGTGGCTCCACTTAGCGCATCGCCTACAGAATCCACGTCCCCTAAACCGCCAACACCGCCGGGGGCTTCCCATGATAAGGTTGCTGTATTGCCTGATACCATCGATGTAAGTTGTTGACCTGTTGACCCTATATTAGTAGGCCAGATAAGATCGAAACTGCCTGCAAGGGAACCGGAGGCTACGAAAGAATAATAAAAATCACCATTATACCAAAAGACCTTTGTTTCATCGCCTAAAAGGTGTATGTCGTTTTTGAAATCGCCCCGGGCGATCAGCCAGTTTAATCTGCCTGCAAGTTCTGAATAATTGTTTTCATCCCATATTACAAGGTCGCGGAGATATTTTTCAATATCATCATCGCGGTGATAAGTGATAAATCGTTCCCGCTCTTTCACTCTTGATATAACGGCCCCATGACAAGAGGCGGCTAAAAGCAATATGATTATGAATCGTTTCAAAACAAACTCCCCGCTGGTTTGAAGTAAGGAACTATGGCATGTATTCTCGGACGGTTTGTAGACGCATTATTTGTCAATTCGAGCCGATGGAAATCGGCTACGGCACCACTGTTCGCCCGCTTCCATACTTTATCGCGGGCCGTTCCTGTTTCCGTACAGTTTATAGTTGAAGTTTGATAGGCGCTGGCTTCGGAGTTAATATAAAACTTAACATCGAATGACGCCCCTGAGTCTGTATCTACAAGAAAATCCACCCATCCAAGCCGGGCTTGACGGGTTTGGTACGGATTCCAGCGACCGGTTACAGCAGAAAATTCTATATCCGTTCCACCGTCCGAGCCGGTCGTGTTTAACTGAAAGACAATACCATTTTGCGAACCCATCAAACTTATTGGGAAACCGCCTTGAATGTCCTTATCGGCCCAGGCGTAATCTATATCTTCCCACGCTTCGGTTACATCGTTCCAAGTCAGGTCAGACTCAAGAGCGGATTGTCCAAGAGAATGTATTGGCAGGCCGTAAGTAGCCCAGGCGTTATCTGTGTAATTCAGGATAATTGCACTATCAGCGTAGATATTGCCGTCCGCGTGCGCTGTGGCGCTTGTCGAAGTGTATGAAATCCATGCCTGTCTTTCTTCATCGAGTAAAAGTCCATAAGAATAAGGAGTTGAATCCACTACCCAGCTTACTACAAATTCAGGGATTTTATCATCGATAGTATAAGCCTCGCGCCCGTCCGTCCCTATGAGTTGGGTTCGGCCTGCCGCTAATATCTGGTCCGAAAAGGATATTAATGACATTGTGGCAAAACTACCCTTAACAGCGTCGACGCGATCCCACCTGAACGGGAAATCAGGATCGCCGGTATACGAAAATGTCCATACCGACCGCTCAAAGAATACTATCATGTCATCGCCTAAGAATCCGGCCCCAACAATCCACTCCCCGGTAGGTGCGTCAACAAAGTTTGCATTTTTCCATGTTTGCGGGTCGTTTATCTCGCTCCATCGGGCGCGTTGTTTTTGAATTGTTCCGTTTTCCGTGGTATTAAGAATGACTAATCTGCTTTTGAACGTAAATATTAACAGAGAAGTATTGATGTCATTTTCAGCCCCGCCCTCTGTTGTGAGGTCGATGAAAAATTCGGTGAGCCTGGTTCCGTCATATTTTTGTATTTCATCGAAACCGTTAGTGAAGTACCCGATATCTTTCCAGTTTTCCACCCAAAAGAAATTAGTGTTGTCGCCTGTAAATTCTTCCTCAGACGAATCCCCCCAAATATGGCCTACTATATTGGCACCTGCGTCAGTTATATCTTCCGCCTGAAAAGCCTTAGTTTGATTAGAACCATCGCAGGGGTCGGATAAATGAATTGTCCCGGACGCGGTATTTGTTGAAAAAGCCCCTGTATCTATAGTTGTGGCGTGGACAGTGGCTTCGGCCCCGGAAGTGGCCCCAGTTAAAATATCGCCTACAACCAGTGCGTGAGCTTGTACTGTGTTGAGAGTTGATACGTTATCATAATATGTAAACCTTATCTTTTGGGTTGTAAGGTCGTCAAATTCTTTTGTGGTTGTGTTGTATTTCGCTATCCGGTCCTGGTCCATTATTACAAGCTGTTCTGTATCAGAGTCAGAAAGCCAGTTGAATATCCCCATAATCGGGGTGGTAGTCGAATAGTCGTAAGTAGCCAGTATATCTTCACCGCTATCGACATCGGCCGCAAAAGTTATGTTAAATACCCCTGTTGAATGTTTGATATAACCATACCCGTTAGAAGCCCCTGTCATCGCCCCGAGTATCGTACTGGTGTCCTGCAAGTCCTCCGTGTTATCTATTTGGGTGGCTCCGTTGTGAAGGGGGCCTTGATGGTTTACAACGGTTGTAGAGGCCCTGTTATCGTTCAATGGGTAATGAGCTACAAGGTCGTCGAAGTCAGGCACCCCGCCGCTTACAAGATATTCCGTACCAGTGCCCGAATTGTATAATGCTATTATCTCAGGCTGAGATAATTCTACATCAAATATCATTACATTGTCGATCTTGTCGGCAAAAAGTAATCCCCCCGCCTCGTCCGAACCGATTACAATTTTAGCCGTTGTAAGGTGCATAGCCGCATAAGAGTTATCGGTCAGAATGAGGTCTTGTGCTGTTCCATTCACATAGATATTCATCCCTGTAGTTGCAGAAGTACCGTCATAAGTCGCTACGACATGATATAACACGTCGGGGGTAAGTGCACCAGTCTGAGACTGTATGAAATTCGTTATACCGTTATCATAACAAGCAAAGGTGAGCTTTTCGTCTGCTGAAAACCAAAAATACCACTCCCGATTGACCCCTGTATTAAATTTTGATACTATCGACTGAGTTCCTGTGTCTGTAAGAAATATCCATGCCGATATACTGAACGCTCTATCAGTTGTCGCGCCATCGCCGAAAGTAAAATTTGAATGGTGGGCTATCACCACTCTGTCCGCAGCCCCCATATTCAAACAGCCGGGGTCGTCTACAAGAAGCTCTGTATCGTCCCTGATCGCCAAAGTATCTTGATGTAAGGGGGGGTTGGCTAATGTTCCTGTGTAATTGGCTGTACTGCCGTTCCCTGTCCCTAAATCCTCAGCTTGTGGGGAATGTTCCATTTGCCCGAATTGTTTATATCCGCGCCGTTTTTCGAGTACCCCGTCTTTCAAATGACAGTTGCGTAATGTCTCAAAGCCGTCCTGGGGCAATAACCACGGCTCCCGCGCTGTGATTTTTCCTGCTTTCAGGTCGAATATGGGAAAAGGCTCATAAGCAGCCATAGCCGTTGAACATAATAACAATATTATGAGGAGTTTTTTCATTTAGTAACCTATCACAAACCAACTTACTGTCTGTGTAGCATTCATTCCATTTGTTACCTGAAGTATTGACGTTTCAGAACCGGACTTTGGAGTACATGCAGCACTTTCAGTAAGTCCTGCATTTGTAGACTTGTAAGAACAGACCGCCGATACTACCGCGTTAGAAAAAGCGTCCCCGTAAGTTATCTCATCGGTCGCATTTCCAGCAACCGATTCTTCACCCATCTTGATTATCAGGCCACCAATAAACGTGTGTGATTCACCGCCGGAGTAAGAAGTATCTGTTATTGCTGTTATCTGATCATCCACATACTTCTTGTTCGCAATACTTCTGTTGAGGGTTGGTGCTGCCGATGAAGTCAATTTTGAGGCATCTCCTAATGTCGCAATGCCTGTAACATCGAGTGTTCCGGCTACCAGAGTATTACCGGAAGCCGCTGTTACTGTAAATTTGTTTGTATTAACTGCAAAATCACCTGTAACCCCTAAAGTGCTTGTAAACACGCGTGCGCTTGCCAGCATTGTCGCTATAATCTCATCGCTTACAGGTGTCCATGTTCTATCGATTACGGTTAAAACATAGTATTGATTATCAGGTGTAGCGTCGGTATCGAACCATAAAGACCCTAAATCCTCGGAAGTAAAAGCGGTCGTATCGCTCCTTGTCGTTGGTTCTGCGTCTTGAAAATACGCCCTGGCCGAACCTTTTTTATGATGGGCCTGATCTGCAACCGTCCCGTCGGTAGAAAACTCATGCTCTCTGTTGAGGGCTGCTTCAATAGCGGCTTGATTAGCCAATATCTGGGGGTTTGAGCTTCTCAGTGATGTAGTAGCAGCCGGTATATCTTTATCGTATGCCCCCAAAGCAATCACCGTAAGGATTCCTACAGCTATCGTTATATATAAAACATTGTACCGCTTCATTTTATTTCTCCTTTTCTAAGAGGGTTTTGATCCCGCCCTTAATATAAGTTATATCCGTTTGCATTACCAAAATATCTTCTCTGTTCTGGTCGGATTTATCGCACCCATCGGTTTTTAGTTCAACTAAATCTTCCGACATGCCCGTCTGTTTTGCAGTATTGGTCGCATAAGTACCTACCACGCCAGCAGCTAAGACCACTACCGTAATAATCAAACCTAATACTCTATAATTTATACCTGCTGCTTTTGTGTTCATATTTGCCCCGCTTTCTTAATATCCTTTGATGAGTAATTTGCAATCGTGCGATGTTTCGCTTGCCAATACTACGAGAAAATTAGCCCCTTTTACATCGATTTCGGCCTCGGCGTTTGTATCATCCGCAGGCGAAATTGACAACCAAGTAGAACCCCAAGACTTCGCCGTTGCAGTAACAGCGTCAGCCATTTCAAACCCTACAAGGTCAGTTCCGGCATGAGTGAGCACATCGGCTTTGTTTTGTTTCCCATTACCAACAGATACAGTTTCAGTGTTTGTGAATGTTCCTGATTTTGATAAATACTGAATTGTGCCCGCAGCGTCCCCGGCAGCCCACGACCCACCTGATAGAATTGTAGAGACTACTACAGCCGTTTCATCGGAACTGTTTCCAGTGAATATATCCCCTGGTTGCGGTTCGTATGATCCACCCGATGTAAAGGCTATCTGGTAATATAGGGAAACTTGAGTCCCTGTGGTAAATGATAACTGGCCCGCGTGTGTAAGCGCGCAATCAGCGTTTGACTCTTGTGAACTTGTAGTGCCGAGATAAATTTCGTAAACCTGCGCATCGTTATCTGTTATACCAACGCTCCTGAATCTAATACCATTCCAATTTGCAGGAATTACGAAAGTGGATATTTCATCATCGCCGTTGGCGGCGGCGGCAATAGCGGCCTCTGTGAGTAGTTTTGTTCTTTCACCTACAGCAAGCGCGCAGGGGTCCGGGTCTGTACTCACAGTTTCATCAACAGTAACCCAACCCGCCTGTATTGTGTGGAGGATATTACCCTCTACATTTCTTACGCCGGTTATTGTACGCGCGCTACACGTTGCCGCGAGTAACAATACGATGATAAATAGTTTCTTCTTCATTTTTATACTCCTTAATTTTTTGTTCAAGTTTGTTTATTTATAACGATTTCTGAGATTTCTATAGCCGTATTTATATCTGGGTCGAAGCGTGGGCGGGCGGAAAAGGCGATTGATCTCAAGCTGTGTTAAGGTTTGGTTATATAACCTAACTTCTCTGATATGGCCTAAATCAACAATGAAATCAAATGCGCCGTTGTCGTTTTTTGCCCCAATCGACCAGGCATCTACTGCCCCGGCAAGAGCTTGTGTATTAATATCGGATGCTTCCAGGACAGAATCTATATAGATTTTCCTGCTGCTATCATTGGCACAAACCGCGACAACATGGTGCCATTTGCTGTCTACATATGTTTTAGAAGTTGTCGCTACCTGCCTGTTTAATCCTCCGGCCCCGTTTCTGTTTAGTATACTGTACGACCCGGAAGCATCAATCCTTAATAAACTATGTTGGTTAATAGCACCAAGAGTGGTCAAGCCAACAATAGCACCCGTCCCGGCAAGCTGGCCCACTTGGAAACGAACCTCGGCAACAATAGTGAAAGGATAAGTCCCCACAGTCGTATCGTTGTTAGATATGTACTGAACACCGTTAAACCGTACAGAACCGAACCCATGACTTATATTGACTGCTGCGTATTCCCCCGAATATGTACCGACTTGGTCAACAACGCTTTTCTGACCGACAGGGTCATCGAGTTTCCAGTGTGCTATTAGTCCCATATTAAATCCACTTTCAAAATCTCGGTTTAGCTCTTACCTGGCTCGATTGTCTTAAATCAGGCGTTTGGATTTGTCTCATAAACTTTTCTTTTGCGGCGTTCAATCTTGCTAAAGCCTCATCGTCATCATCCTCTGATTTCCTTATAATCGTCGCGCCGTAAGCAATTACAATGCCCCATGATATATCAAGCGGCGCGTTAGTAGTTAAAGCGTCCGGCCTTTTTACCGCGGTCGCTTTGAATACATGAATGCCATCCGGCTTCGGGCCTACCCAGAACCGGCGACGATCAATCATTACAGCGTAAGGTGTGCTGCGGGATGAAATATAACCGTCTGTAAATGTCGATGTTACACCTCCAGCGTCAAGGTCGGTTGTGCCTGGGACAAAATCAACGCCGATGCGAAAAACGGTTACAAAGCCCATAGGGGCCTGATCGGCGTTTTCAACTCTAAGAGCCTGTACCGCTTGACCTGCTGAATCATAGCCGACTGCGTTATTGGCCTCTACCACCGTAATAGTTCCATCGGAAGCTATATCAAATCGCCATGCTCCATATCTGTCTTGTGGCAAAGTATCGCCTGTTAAATCTATTTGAACGTTCGCACTTTTGGAATATGAAAAACCCTTGATACGATACGAAAAATTCCCGTGTCTTACCTTTGAGCTGTCAGGAAGACCTATCCTAAGTTCCGGGTCTATTAGATTCACCGGGTCTGTTTCGAGCGGAAAAGCTCTATCAAATTGGTTTTTGTCCGAGAAATTCGTTGTTGGGAAATTATCGATAGTATAAGGCGGCTTGATTTCAAGAATATCTTCGTCTAATAGATAATCGCCGTCATCACTTACAAGCATTTGCTGAACAAAATCTGTTTCAAATCTTTCAAGTTGACTTTCGATAGGGAAATGAAGCTGGTAATAGTCATTTATGTCATCCAGACAGAGAGCGTCTGACCGCTGAGAAGTACTCTTTAACCCGGTCAAATCCCTGTATTTTTGAACAATTTCTGTGGCTGTCCATGTTTGAGACATATTCCACCTATAAAAAGTAAGGAGCGGGAAAAGCCCGCTCCGTTAAGTGTTATTGGGGGATGACATTGACACCTTCACTAAGCGGTGTAAAAGTCATATAAACATCGAATACACCAACTTGGGTACTATTGTCGTTGTTGACCTCTATCATCCCAATAGGACAGAACCAAGGCGACATCAAATTGGAGCTTCCAACATTGTCAGTAAGAGCCAATATCGTCGGCACAGATGGGTTTGCGCTGGTGAATATTATTCTGTCGCCATCGTTTGCGGCAGCTACATCAACCGCAGTGGTAAACTCAATGTCTTTATCAACATGGTCTACCAGGATTGTCCAAGTATTCGTCGCGGCTACATCAGTAGTACAATAGAAAGTTAAACTGTTTATCAAAATCGGCCCGCCAGTAACCTCAAACAGATCGTCGGTATGAGCAGCGCCCATATTCATAGTTACTGAATACAGTCTACCGGGTTCTAATGGGGCACCGACTCCGGCTTGATTTATCGCTGTTGAGGCCGTATTGCGTTGCTGAAAACATGAACCGGGATCCACAAGGAAAGCGGCTCCGCCCAAATTGCCGTAATAGTTATCAGCGATCAACCCTGTAGCAGTCGATGTTAACTCGATGCAGAACTGAGCAGTATCTTCCTGTAGAATCGTGTTGCCGGAAATAAACAGGTTAGTATCCGCCTGGTCGCTGAATAGGAGAGCCGCCGTACCAGCATCTACATTGATATAGTTACCGACCACCGTCAAACTGTCTATTGCAGCGGCGGCACCGTCAATAACCGATGTCATACCAGCGACGCCGTCAACGTTGACAATCGTGTTATATGCGATTACCCCATTGTCGGCCCCAGTTACAAGCTGGAAAACTTTGTCGAACTCCCATGTGTTTGTGGTAGGTTCGGGAAATTCACAGCCGATAATCGTGAAGTAATCACTTTCATCCGCCAAAGTGAACGCTGCTGCAACCTCCGAAATTCCTGCGATAAATCGCATATTATAGACAGTTACGCCTTGAGCGTCGATAATAACCTCGTCTGTTGTAGTGTCGTAGGTAATCTCAGGCATATCCGTACCCGACCCTATACCGATTATTGTTATATCGTCAATGTCAAGAGTTACATCCGCTGCCAGAGTTTCAGCGTGGGTGGACGCTACATAAATTACATCGTGGTTACCATCCTCACAGAGAGCAATCGCTGCATCCCAAGTTGTTTTTGCGAGCGCCCATGTGGTTCCATTGCCGTTACTACCACTTACGGAGTCTACATAGAAAACGTTTCCGGTTCCTATATTATTAATTCCGGGCGTGGCGTTCTGTAAAACCTGCACATTAGAATCCAGCGTTCCTATTCTGTCATTCAATAGCTTTCTTAACAGAAGCGGGTTACTTACGTTCCTGTTGTTGATTATCAATACCGCACTGGCAGGGACAGCCAACAGCAGAACAATCATAATCATTAACTTTTTCATAATTTGTTCCTTAAATAAACTCATTCGTGCGGCCTGAGCCGCGTTTTAGCAAAAGTCCCCAGCATCGTAAGTTCCTGCGATGCCATCCGAGAAGTCAACATCATACGTTGTCGGTTCACCGTCATCGTCCGGGAAAACCTCTGCTATTACCCCTGGGTACTTTACGCCATCTTCGAGAACAAGAACAGCATCACCGGCCTGGTAGCCCGTAAGTGTGCTTGTTTTCGTAATAGCTTTCGCCATCTTCGTAAGGTACTTTTCCAATCGCCGAGGCGATCTGCAAATACTGAAAGTTGGTGCTTCCATAGCACTTTCTCCTTAATTAATATTAAGCCGCCGTTGCGGCCAATTCGCTTTCAACAAAATCGTTTTCGGTGTCATCGCAGGTGAAGTGAACAGTGTATTTATCTCCAACGATTTTAACAATGCTTCCTTTGTAAACATCGCCGCCCTCAAAAGTGGCATCAACTTCATCGCCTATCTTGAAAGCGGTTTGTTTAGTTTCTGGGATAGGCTGGGTTGTCGGCCCAGCCTGTCCCATTACTTCGTGAATCACTACGATAAAACGATGTCTCACCCCAGCAGATACTATACTCATGCCTGCCTCTTGATTCTCTTTGTATGCCTTTTGGGGCACAGCTAATTGAATCAAGTGGTCGGCCACGCTTCGCGGGATTCTGTGAATAGCCCCGCTAACACCGTGATAACCTACGCTTTCATAGACAAGGTTGAAGTCCTGGCCGTTCTTTAAGTCCATGTTGTTAATCATGGCCTTGACTATCGGATCGCCTTTTTTGAAAGCTGTGTTATCAATTACAACCTGGCATTTCGGACAGTCTACATCTTCCGGGATTAGAACCGCGTCAACATCTTCGGCTCCACATGCCACAGGCCCTTTGAGTTGATTCAGATAATCCAAAGCGTCCTTAAAACGTTCGTCCGGTTTGTTACGGCTAACGCTCCTTTGGTACTGCTCTTTTAACTTCCGAATCTCATCTGCTATTGAGTAATGAACCATCGTCTTACATCCTTTCTTAATTAAAATTAACTATTAAGCGTCCGCTCGACCTTCGGAGAACTTCATCGGGTCGATGTTTTCGGTATCGCCAACATCTTCGTACTTGTCATGCTGTTCTGCGGTAAAAGCCCATTCATCGCCGTCTACCAGAAGAGTAGCGCCGATTTGGAAGCCCAGCCCGCCGCCCTTTGTCATGATTTCCTTGCGGGCGGTCCAGATATTAGACCCGCCATCAGTAACGGTTTCACCTGGCTGAACATCCCAGCCATCCGTCGGCTCCGATGTGCCGCTGCCGGTAGCTGTGGTCAATTCAAACACTCTGCCGTTGTGAATCGGAGGTCTAACAATCGTGCCCACAACCGTAATGCTTCTTGCACCACTGGCGTACGATGTCGCCGCTTTCCAGTCAGCAACCGAAGCTCTGACCAGTTTACCTGTATCTGGGTGTGTGATTAAAACAGCATTATCTTCGCCCTCAGTGTAGGGGATAATGCCGTTGTCCGCATCGGAGGCTTTTGCGGGTACACCTGACGCATTGTAAGCAATACCATACTGTCCATCATTCTCGGCGTCGGCTAATACTCGTAACCACCAGTACTCAAGCTCATCGTTACCACCATCGAGGTCACGAAATGCCCGAACTTCATCCGGGATAAACCCTATGTCAAATGCCTTTGCTACGCCATTAGGCGCCACAAATCTCATACTAACTTTCATTCCCATAAGAGAACTCCTTATATTTAAGGTTTCATTTACATTTTTCCGCTATTAACTTGTTGCGGCCATTCTGGTTACCCTGAGATTCTGAATATTTGCATCATTCAGGATTCGGGTAACATTCATCATCTTCCAGGCCATCGTCTGACGCTGATTGGCCGGGTCGGCTGAACCCGCTGAACCCTTTGGATGAATTATCATCTGGGCGCGAGCAGCTTTCAACTCCACTATGCCGTACGCATGTTTGGCGATAATCGGCAGATAGTAATAGGTTCCGGCGGAAGCCGGGAAGGCTGCTGTAACAGAACCCTCTTTGTGAGCTACAGAACTGGCAAGAATACGAACCTCACCTACCGAGCCGCGCTCGGCGGCCAGTACGCCCATCTGTTTGCCATACTCGGCAATCGAGATATAACCGGAAACTCTTTTCCAGTCGGCGTTCAAAGCTGTATTTGCCAATAACCAATAACTCGCAAGTACCGGGGTTGTTCCCTGGCCTGTTGAAGCTGTGATCATCGGAGCCACTTCTGTAGCGTCGTTGTCCTGCAAATTCCGGGTGATGATGTCAATATCAGTCTCATTAACATCTGTAGCGGTTACATCGCCGTTACTGGCGGTCGTTACAGAAGCACTTGAGACTATCTCGTTGCGGATTAACTCATCTTCGGTTCGCATCATCTGATCGTTCAACTCAGAACCGGCAACGTTCAGAATCTTGTTCTCAGTCGTGAATTCAAGCACGTCTGTAATATGAACAAAATCGATGTACTGCGACAACTCAGCAGATATATCCTGCTTTGAGAGTCTCTTACCGGGTGGGGTTATACCCTCAACGATTGTGGCCGTAGCCGTTGCTAACTGGTTGTATCTCCGCCATGTTACGTTCTTACCCGATCCCGATGGTAAATCTATATCCTTATCACCGAAAAGGGCGTGAATCAACTTGGGCTTGTTACGAATTAACAACATTCTATTAAAGTAGGTATTTACCGCAGGGGTAATTACCGCTGTTCCTGTCATGTTATCTGGCATAAGACTATCTCCTTCAAGATAAGTCGGCCCCGTTCTTTATCATTAATGCCACGAAATCCTGATCGCTCATGGTGGCGATTCTTCCTTCTTCTGAAAGAACTCCACCGCCCGAAGCGAGACCTGCGGATTTTGGTTTACCCGCCAAATCGACAGCTTCTTTTATTGCAGCCGCCGCCGCAACCGCATCGTTATCAACCGCCGGGGCGGTTTTCTCAGAATGCGATTTGGCTATCTGATAAGCGGCTTCGCGCCTATGTTCCGGGGGATTGTTCAAGATTACTCGTAGCAGGGCCGGGTGTGTTTCGATTACTTTTTGTAGCGGTGGGGCAAACTTCCCCGTCGCTAAACTATCTTCTGTTCCTACTATTGTGTCAAAATCAGAGTGTGTTGCCAGAAATTGGGTCTCTACCGCGGCCTGTTTGTTGATATTAGCAAAGTGCTGGTTTATCAGTTTCAACTGGCCTTGGTTCGGTACATCATCAGGATCTTCCGGGTCCAGACCGACATGAGCATAAATGTCAAAAGGTTTCTGCTCTTTGGGGGGCTGGCGATTGGCATTAGCTATTTTGGCGTTCTCAATCGCCAGATTAGCCTGCTCTTTCAGGGTTTGATTTTCCGCTACTACTTCATCAAACCTTGATTTCGGTACGGTCTGATCTTCCGGGGTTTCGACAGGTGGAGTTTCTTCCGCTGGAGTTTCCTCTGCTGGAACTTCTTCCGCTGGGGTCTCTACAGGGGGTGTCTCTAATTCAGGCAGGAAACGCCTGAACGGGTTCCGTACGTCTACTTTGAACTTCCTGATTGTCTTTTCAATTTCTAACATAATACTTCCTTTCTCGTGGATTTAATGGGTCCAGCTTCGACCCGATTGGCAGTTGGCGGTTCTGCCCTGTTACGCCGTAGCACGCATCCACATAAAAACTTAATTAACATATTTTTAACGCTTTAATTATAGATTATTGGTATTCCCTGGGAGCTTTTTACCAGGGTTCCATCAAACTTGCCTGTTTCGCCGAAGTTCTCCATCGGCGCGTCTTTCGGTAATACCCAAACTTCTTCAAGGTGCCCAGCCTTATTGTCTACAAACCAACAAATAGTATTCAATAGCCGCATCGGTTTACTTCCGAACGGGGTGAATGTGTCCATATACTTCGTGCCGCCTGCGTACCAGTCCCCGGTATATCTTATCCAGTAGGGCTTTCGCCTATGCATATTATCTTGCATACACTGCGCAAGTCCTTCTTCCATCTTCTTAGCCATAAGGGGTACTATTTCGCCGACTTCAATCAGGCGGCGGCCTATAATATCCTTTTTAGCGATGTTTATCATCTTCTTTACATTCCTTTGAGTATGTTTCATGCTACCTCTAAACAACTTGACCTTTTATATAAGATTAGTTCGAGCCTCAGTAATATCATGGCAAATACCGCCGGGTTGTCTTTGTGCCTCTTAGCGTGGCAGGTCAGGCAGATACATTCTCCATTGTCCAGATCGTAGGCTAATTCGGGATATTCGGCCTTGGGGTTCGAGTGGTGGGATTCCAACAGTTCCCGGTCGAGTTCCCCGCAGTCCTGGCAGACCCAGTTATCCTTGATCTTCACGCCTCGGCTCCAGTCCATTTTCTTTATATTTCTCGACGTATGTTTCATACTGCCTCTATACAACCGGTTAATCTTTTATGTATAAACTTGTTTTTTGTTTTATAAGATGTATAATAAAACAAACCGGATACGGGAATGTAGCCCGACACCGGCCCTAAACACAGTTTTTTAGTAAGGAAAAAACCATGATTATTACCAAATGTTGCCCTACGTGTAAGCAAATCAAGCCCGTTTCGGAATTTCACATGAATAAAAGCAAGAAAGATGGTCATCAGTCTCAATGTAAATCTTGCAAAAACGCTTATATGTCTAAGTATCAGCAGACAGAGCAGGGCCGCACCGTACAATGCAAAAATAATAAAAAGTATAGTCAAACCGCAAAAGGCAAAGCTGTTCTTAACCAATGCACAAAGCGACACAGTCAAAAACACCCCGAACGAATTAAAGCTAAAAATGCTGTCAATAATGCTATTACTGCTGGCAAATTGCCGCGACCCGACACAAAGCAATGCTCTTGCGGCGCACAGGCAGCACAATATCATCATCCCAGCTACGAATCTGATTGTTATTTGGTTGTTATGCCGGTTTGCATAGAGTGCCATCAGAAACTCCAGTGTCAAATATCATAACTAACCTGCTGCCTTTTGGGGCTGTCTTATATTCTCAAGCTGTATAACCCTGTCGAGTAAGTCTAATTGGTTCTGTCTGTCCATGTCCTGAATCTCTCTCATTGTCTTGGCGCGGTTCAAGGCGGAGTTAGTGCGGTTCTCTTCCTCCTGAGTTTGCCTCTCACCTGCCCGGCCCAAATCTGCAGCTATCTTTGCCCGCCTCTGCTCATCAAGTAACTGTTTCTCCTGTAGGGCTTGTTTGCCTGCTTCGGCCTGCTGCTGTTCGGCCTCTTGGATAGCCTGCATAAGCTCTTCGGGGAATTGTGCCCCGTACTGTTCGAGTATGTACTTCCACGGGATCGGTGCCCCAGCTTCTTTCAGTTGTCTCAGTTCTGCATAATGCATTTGCTTCTGGGTAGATGTTAAAACACCCTCTTCCGGGGTGATGTCGAATCGGGCCAAATCCATCTTGAAGAATCCCTCGGCCAATGGCTTGTTGATTATCCGCTCAATCTTCTGCTCGCTGTAGTTGCGTTGGATCATCTTGGCTATCTTGAATCCGAGTTGCTTCTTAGTGAACCTGAGATTGTCAAATAATCCCTGTAATGCTACCAGTCCCGCACCCTGGCGGAGTTTCAACAGGAACCCACTTACTTGTGCTTTAGTCTCATCGGTGCCGAACATGCTTTCATTGATACCTGCTATTTGGTTGACAAGTCCCTGGAGGTCATTGTTTAACTGGAATAACCCGGCAGGGATATCGCCCGGCTGAATCTTCTCCACGGACCCCATCTTGCCATCTTTAACCCATATCCCCTTGCCTTGCCCGCTGGCGTGGATGTCGTCTTTATTAACCAAAGAGCCTTCTTCGGCGATGAATCCGGTAGTTACCTGGCTGTCGATTATGTCCAGAATCTTCGATATTCTTTTATCGAGTTCTTTCCCTGCGTCCCTCAATCCTCTTACGATACCCTGTAATTTAATGGCGGCGTTATCATATTCAGGCACGAATGTCCCTGCACACAATACATAAGGATAATCATCGATTTTGTTGGGGTCGTCGCCTTTCCATATCTCTATACCATTTAACAACATACCCAGCCTTACGGTGTCTTTGAAATCAGACCATGTATCTAAATCCTGGCCCCGCTCTGACTGCATAATACCTTTTAGTTCTTTTTTCGAGCCTTTCCATACAAAAATCTGCCCTGTAGACCGGATGGCAACTACGTCAACCTTTTTAGTGACCCTCTCCCAGAACCAAGATAAAGTACCTTTGTCATCGTCTCCCCGGTTGAATGTTGACCCAAAAGGCAGGCCAAGACTGGTTTCAGGTGATTTTATTATCTGATCGATAGCTCTATGCCGCTTATCTCCCGGGATTAGGCTCTTGATTACTTCTTTATCGAGGTCGGGGCGGTGTACGATCAAGTGCTGGGCGTCGGTCAAGTCCCTTTTGCGGAAATTCGGGTCGAGCAGGAATTGATTGTAAAACTCCCGATGGAACTGAATATCACCTTTGCGGTCGAAGAATGGCTCAATCAGACCCATCCCGGCACACAATGCACCCAATTCAAAGCAATCAGATACTACCATGTGCCCGCCGTTATTCTCCATCATAGGCATAATCAGGCCCGTAAGCTGTGAAGCGATGGCCTCATCAGATTTCTCCGAACCTGTAATTTTGAGTGTAAGGCGGTTCCTGCGCTCATATCCTGAGATTAACAGGAGTATGCGGCGGATTATGGGGAAATGAAGGACTTCGCGGTTCTGTTCACGGAAATACGCAATATCTTCTTCGGTCCAGGGATTGTCAAATGCGTGTTTTAGGTCTGTATGGGCCTCAGATATCCAGGGGAACCAATAGTCGTAATCATGACTAAAGGCTTCTTCAAAATCTTTTTCGAGGTCGGTTGGCATAGATAAACCCGTTCAATTAACGAGCTTATCCTATGGTGGGGGTAAAGCCTGTTTTATAGCTTGATTTTGTTATCTACCACTAAGCCGCTTGATAACGTACCGTCATGATAGGTTATTTCTGCTGTTAAAGTACCATATCCATGCACCTCTGCAATCTTTCTTAGATTCAATATTATCCTTTTTTCATTGCAAGAGAGTATTATACGGCTTTGTTGGTCTGCTGTCAACTCTTTTTTTTGGTCTTTTTCCACTTATACATCCTTGTTTTACCTGTACTGCCTGTTCTGTGGGGATAGAGGGCTGTTTCACATAGAAAGTTTTTTTATCTCAGACGCCGTCCAAGCTCATATAATAGCTGTCGGCTGGTAAAGTTTCGGAGTGGATGCGGGCAGTTCCGTTCGTCTAATTGTTGCTGATCTTCTGCGCTCAAGGTGTGGTGGCTCTTCAAGTGTTGTTTTATTGCGCCTCCGATTACGGCAAGCATATCGGGGCCAGCGTGGGTTTTCCTGTGGGCGCCCATCGCTTCATTAACTATCTCGTGTATCTCTGTGCGGGTTATAGGCGGTTTTGTCCAATGTTCCGCTTCTGTGTGGGCCATCATAAGGGCCTGGGCTTCTGAAAACTCCGTCATGGGTGAATCCCCCTCTACTACAGCCTCCGGACCGCTTGTTGATAAGAATGAGCCTAATGGGGGGATTTTAGCCGCTGTAACAAATCGATCACATGAATCTATTTGGTTTCCGTGGGTTTCGAGTTTGCAAACGTTTGAGCATCTTTCACATAAATCATGAATTTTCATTTCTTTAATCCTTTCTTTTGAGTAATTTCATTGCTTTTGTAAACAGTTTTTCAGCGGATTCGTTCTTAATGAAATAGACTTCGCCGCCGATGTAAATACCTAATTGCCCCTCGTGTCCCACTTGAATTTCGATAGGCTTTTCTTCAGCGGTTTCATAAACATAGCCTCTTGTTATTTCAAGCGGTATCGGCCCGGCAGAAAAACCGCCGGCTATTACATGAAATACCCCTGTGCTGTTCTTGTCCCTTATCTGCTGTTCTTCGTTGCTAATCTTTGGCAGGGGTTGAGTAGGCAATATACTCTCAGTTGCAGCCTTGAGTGTTGCGTATCTTCTCATCTTCATTTCTTTAATCTCCTTTGATATGCTTTCCCGACCTTTTCCATACTGCAAGTGATTTCATCTGAACCGTACATCGTGAACAAATCAGGGTGCAGTTGATTCCAGCGGCTCGGCCACTCTTTCCTATCCGTAGGCCTATCATCCCCGAAAGCCCATTGCATACATAATTCAATGTCCGCTTCTGTGTTCCAATGAAATGGAACTATTATTAACGCTTGAATAAACCCTATAATAATGGCTGCCGACAAGATTACCATTATTCCTATAATGTTATGATACTTTGCTTTCATAATACTTTCCTTATCTTTTGTGTTTGTTTTAATTTATGCCCCGGATACAACCAACCGCAAGTAAATGGAGGCCTCCACCAGGTTGAGGGAGGGGTTGGGTTGCAAATATAAATCACCTTATCTCTATATTCTGGCGGTATTATCTCGGCGACTTCATCTCTGAAAACTACTTTTAACACAGCTTCCCTGAACATATCTGTACAGGCATGAGCTAAACTGCCTATGTCCATATCAGGGTCAAACTTAAAATCATCGTCTGCATGTTTCATTCTTCACACTCTCCCCCATATAGTAAATGATGGCTTTGAGGTAAGGGGTTGGATTCTATTACTTTAGACTCTACGTGCTTAACTTTCTTTGTTTCAGGCGGGAATGGGCTGCGTTGGTGCCAGTCTTGTCTTGCCTCTTTCGCCGCCTGATTGGCAACCCTGACAGCGAATGCGTGTTGTTGCTCTGCTTGTGCCTGCGCCATCCCAGAACTCAAAGCAGCAACAAACCCACCAAATGGCTGTGGTGCAAACTGTCCAAAAAACGCGTCAAATGAATTACCCTTATACATTCTATTCCTTTCTACTTATCTTTTGTGCTTTTGCCATATTTCCTCCGATTCAGTGGCGGTCATACCGCCTGAACTTATTCTTTTTACAGCCATCGAGGCATATCGAAGCATATCGGCCATGTGATCTGATCCATCCTTATCGGGCTGGCCGGTGAACACCAGCTTATCCTCGGTACTCATTTGCTTGTTCTTCTTTTCATGGTATTGCTCTAAACATTCTATTAAGCGGGCGCAGTTGGATTTGTGGAATCGGCAGCGGTCCAGAAACTTCAATGTCCGGGCGATCCCATCGATGACCTTTAGCTCGCGTTTAAGCGGCGTGGCTTTGTACTGGAACTGTCGTAATGTCTCAAGTGATGATAGGCCCGTAATTACTTTCGTGGCGTTAGAATCCATATCACAGGGGACGAATATCTCTTGAATCCTGTAACTGTAGTCTTTTTCCCAGTCTTGAAACAACTTTACATATTCTTCGATACTCAAGCCGGAATCTTCATAACAGTTGATGAAGTTTACATTTGTTTCAATAACCTGCATAACACCTATCGCCGAGGTATAGCCTACGTCCAGTACGAGATAAACAGGGTAATTCGGGTTGAAGTCAAGCGTATCGAATATTCTGCCCATCTTGGCGAGCTTTGCCATCTTCTTACCATAATAAGCACCCTCAGCTCCTTTTTCACTTACGCCGCCGAGTACCCGCACACTGTATTCATCTGATTCTACGCCGAATTTAAGCCTGATCTCGCGTTCAAACTCTCTGCCGTAGACACCTGGGATAATCGTTTTACCTGCTTTGAAGTTCGGAGTGTCCTTGACTGATACTTGGATGTGGTTCCAAAGGGGGTCTTTAAGGGCGGCGGGGAAGTCTCCGAATTTGCTGGTTGCGTTGCCAATAGCCAATATTCTCTTGAAAGGCGCGCCAATATATCTAATTGCCCGCCATATCTCCGGCAATATACCAGCGGCTTCATCCAGTATAATCAGGACGTGTTCACTGTGTATGCCTTGTAATTTAGTGGCCTCCTGAGTGATATTATCGGCCCTGGTCGATATACCAGTAGCATACCAAATGATTCCGGTTGCGGGCTGCATGTCTAACATGATCGTTGTTACTTTGCCGCCCAGGGCAATTTTAGCGTTTGCGTGTGCCGTCCTGATCTCTCGCCACATTAGATTTTTGACCTGATTTCCCGATGGGGCCAGGGTTACCACCGTTGCGGGATAATGACAATAGAGAAATGTCAAAGCTGTCCGTGCGGCCCCGTAAGTCTTTGATACACCATGCCCGGCGCTTACCGCTGTCTTTTCATTGTCGCGTACTGAATCGTCGATCTCTTTCATCTTAGACCAATAGTGTTCAGGGTCGACGTCCAGGCAGCACGTCTTAAACCAGCCGTAATCTTCCTGGCCTCTTTTGGCGGCGTTTACAATGTCAATCATTTTTTCATCGCCTCATGTAGAGCCTCGGCGAATGTCTCTCCCTGCTGCCGGTTATCTTTCTCAAATGCCCCTACATGCTTACCGAGTAACTCAGCAGCTTTTAACTCTGCACTAAACTTACCTGCTACTCTCGCCCGCCCCTGTGTACCTACAATGCTCTCAATAACAGATTTGACCGTAATACCTGTTGCTTCAGCTACTTCAGCCATTCTTTTCTTGATTTCAGCCTTAATACCAACTTTTGCTAACAACCTTGCTCCCTGTTCATTCGCTGTTTTCTTGCTGTATCCTGCTCTTATGCCTGCCTGAGTGGCGTTCAGGTCAACCAAGTACTCATCTATAAACCTTGCTTGCTTTGGGGTAAACTTGGGCTTTTTCTTTGCTATCTTCTTCTTTACTGCCTTTTTGTGCTTTGCGGGTGGTTTCGAGCGTTTTACTTTCTTTACAGCCATCAGCCAAGTCCTGATATAACCCTGTTTTGCTCGGCTATTATTGTTCTTTGTTGATAGATTTGGTTTTTGAGTTGTGAGATTTCGATAATGTGTGCTTTTTCTGCTGCGGTTTCGCCAACATGTCTACCGAGGTCGAACCCAGCCTCGACTTGTAATTTAACCTGTGCCGTTGCTTTTGCATCCATGCTTGCCATACTATATTGTCTTTCTTGAGGTTGTCAAGTGAATAATCCCATCTTATCCTTTTCCTGTTATATCCTGCATCTATTCCCTTACATCCAATATCCATAAACATAATTGATAAAACCCTGCGGCCCAGGGGTTTAGTTAGCAACATAAAGAGCGTCCCGACCATCGGGGCGGCTTGGCCGCAGGGCTGTTATCTATTGATAATTTCATTATATCCACTGCCCGCAGATAAGGAATCTGTGTCGCTTTCGTGGTCCTTGAGTAGTTTAATTAGTATACTAAAACAACATTTAGGGCAAATTGCGCCTAGGTCATCAGGGTATGCAGCCCACCCATACTTCACTCTAACGCCTTTTATTGTAATTATGCCCTCAGAAGTCAAGCCAATATGAGTTATTTCACGACCGTCGCCTATAACTAAGGCCTTTTCCGGGAGCCGGAACTCCATTTCACAGATAAAACATTTTTTGTTCATTGTGCTGTCCCCGCCAAAAAACCAGCTTCATATATCGCTCTTATTATATCAGCGACAATCGGAGAAGTGGCTGTATTCCACTGATTGACTTCAAATGCCCCTGTAGTGGGATTGAAGCTCGCGCCCCCCAGTGTATCGTCCCGTAGGAAATTAACGACCTGGTACTCAACCTGAGTGCCATTAGGGGTTACATACAATGCGGTACGGGTAGAGCAGCCAGTAAGCAAGGTAATACCCGCCCAAATTAAAAAAACTACAATTATTGCACAAAGCAACGCCCCGGTATCTATTTCACCTTTTCTCTTTTTCATTTCACACTATCCTTTCAAAAGCAATTTGCCTAAATCATAAACAGCGTCGCAAAAGTCCATCAATTCTTTTTCTGTCAATTTTTTGC
>SDBU01001019.1_pt1 | contig 41155 bp, 34 predicted proteins | sample 2277071 | NCBI WGS metagenome assembly SDBU01 (sample SAMN10397929, study PRJNA504765) | marine sediment metagenome | isolation source: marine sediment core GS08_GC12, 126 cmbsf | place: Arctic Ocean: Gakkel Ridge, Loki's castle | collected 2008 | reverse complement strand
AGACAATATGCCCGGGGTATATTCCGATATCGTTCTATTGAGGAAGCAAACGAGCAAGCCGACGAGTGGATGAAGGCGAATGCCAAACTGGCAAACAGGAATAGAAGCAAGCGAGGCGGAAAACCCGGATCATCCACTGGCCTTTGAGCCCTTTGCTTGGCCCTATGCGCTCTGCGCTATGCCCTCTGCGTTCTGCTGGGGTTCACCCCGCCTGCCCTATGAAATGCGAGGCCTATTTCATCGGGGTGCAATTCACATCAGTGACAGCGTAGCGTATTCCACTGGGGCAACGAACATCAAGAGAATGTCCAAAGTCAAGGGCTGACCCCTACTCTACATTCAGATTGACAGACTCTTAGTCAGGCTGTGGTCAGGTAGTGAATAGTAGATTCATAATTGTTTTTGGTACTGGAAGGTGTGGCACGGCACTTCTTGCCCAATATTTTGGGGGAGTAACCAATAGTAAATCGGAATGGCGATGTAGGGATAACACCGCTATTGCACATGAACCATTTGATAACAAAAAGGGGTATTGGAAGGTCATAGATGACGTTAAGAAAGGAAGGCAGAGCCAGTTTGTAAAAGATATTTTGATGGTTGAGTTAGAAAAATTCCAGAATTGTAATCAGTTCTTTATTACTGACAGCAAGTTGGGACGCTGGTTCTTGGATGATTTTCTGGATTCAAGATTGGAAACCAGGGTAGTCTACCTTCACCGGGATGAGAGGGCAGTAGTGCGATCTATGCGTAAGTTTTGTCGAAAATGGGGATTAAGATGGTGTTACCAAACCACCGATGCGCAAAGCTCAGTCAATCGGACCCTGGATCCCTATTGGTATCATGTTAAGGAAACTTCCTCGCGTTGGCAGAAAGCTCGGGATAAACTTCGTCCAGAACAATATGTGGAAGTATCATTTGAACGCTTTTTGATAGATAGAAAGCATCGTACGGAACTGGAGGCTTTTGTTGGTTTATCTGGATATGAAGATTTGTTAAAGATAAAAGTTAATCCCAGTCAAAACAGAATTGAAGAATTTATTTACAAACTAATAGGATTGCTAAAAAGATTGTTTGGTGCTGTCACTTTCCCTTCGTAGTCTGGGGAGAAGATTTGATAATAGCTAATCCTTGAGGCGGGCAGTGCTGTTGGGGGTATTTTGGCTGGGGTTTGCGGTACGGTGGATGAGTTCAATTGATGTAGGCAAGATGTTGGACGTATGATGGATTTCTCAGTCTTGCTCGGGGTGGGGCCTGGGGATTCGGAAATTGAGCGAACGGCTGATTTTCTCGACAGCCTCTTTTTCCATGAGCCTTTGGCGCATACCGTGGTGCTCGTTGACGATGCAGGGTATGACCGGAAGTTGGCTGATCGCTTTCGCGCACCGGAAGGCTGTTCGATCAGCAGTCTCGTAAACCTCAGGAGACGCACGGGCGTGGGGTGGGGTGGGGCCCTATGCACTTCCGTCATACTCGGCCTTGAGTGGCTCAACCGAAATACCGACGCCAGCTTCGTTCTGAAAGTCGATACAGATTCACTGGTCATCGCGCCCTTCGCCCGCTTCGTCGCGGAGAGCTTTGAGACCTTGCCCGAAGCAGGACTGCTCGGTTCTTACGACCGACATCCGAGCGGGGGCGCACGCGAATTTGGTCCGTGCGGAAGGCCGGTGCACAAGATGGCGCAATACTTGAGCTTCTGGCGATATCCAGCCGTCAAATGGTGTTTCATCCAGCAGGCAATCTGGGGCCGGGGCGCGGTCCGGCGTGCGCACATCCGAACGGCACTCAAGGCGGGCTACACGTTCGGCGAACACTGCCAGGGTGGGGGCTACGCGATTTCGCGTAAATTCGTTAACCGAATGGCGGAAAGTGGGTACCTTGATGACCCGTTCTTGTGGCAGCAAGTCTTTGTTACTGAGGACGTGATGCTCGGTCTATATGCGCGCGCTGTAGGCCTCAAATTGTACGGTCTTACGAAAGACGGGGAGCCGTTCGGCATTCAGTACCAGGGGCTTGCCGATACACCGCAGCGACTCCTTGACAGAGGATATGCCATCATTCACAGCGTCAAGGCGGATCAGCGATTCACAGAAGATGAAATCCGTGCCTTCTTTCGCGACCATCGCAAGAATACGGTGAGAGTGCCATGAAGGCCTATGATCGGGTTCATTCCGATGGATGAGTCTGCAATCGGGTTATCTTCTTTGAAGAAGAGCCAAATGGGATATTCGGGATTGTTATACGGAAATGCTTGATATAGGAAATAGGAAGCTGTGTAAACCACGCTTCTCTTTGAAACGTTAAGGCGCAAATCTGTTTCAAGATTTTCTGAGTTGGAGGATTAGTTGTTTCTTCGGTGGTCAAAGCACATCAGCGATTTGAAGTTTGCTTGAAAGAGGGCAACAAGTTAGGAATGCTCGCTAATTCCATTATGTCCAAAGTCAAGGACCTCTTCTGTCCATCTTGGCCTCGGTGGATCCCTTTAGTGCTTTTTTGTTTTCTAGCGGCTCATGGCGTCGGGCTTTTTAATGCGTCTGACGATAGTGAGTACTTGACTTGGGCGTCTTGTTTTGCGAGACAGGTTCCTCTTGCAGCAAGAGGCGCGAGCCAGGCCTCCGTTCGATTGGTGGTCTGGCTTCCAACCTGGGCCGTGAGCTTACTTGGATTTTCCATGTATTGGAGCAGCGTTATCGCTACGTCCACGCTTGCCTTTGCACTTGTCGCGGTGATCACCTTCATTTGGAGGCGTGATTACGATCCTAAAATACCCATTATCGCTGCAGCAATACTCGCAACGAATCCACTTTTTCTGTCATTTTCGACAAACATCTATCCCGAGGTTTATTTGACCGCTTTCATGGTCATGGCTATGATACAATATCAGAGATGTTCCATCCGAAATCGAGATCATTTTCAGTGGCTCTTCGTAGGGATGTGGATAGGCCTTGCCGCTCTTGCGAAACAGACAGGTGTCCTACTGTTCCCGATCCTGGTTATACACAGAGTTTTCGTGGTTTCTCGCAAAGGACCTCTGAAAGCCTGCATCTGGTCTGTTCTTGGAATAGGATTTGGCGGCCTAATCGTCTTCTTGCTGTCGGTTGCTTTCATGGCATGGTGGTTCCATCGTCCCTGGGGTTTGTTCGAGGTTTCAGGATCAATAGGCCCCTTGTTCACAAAAATGCCTTATTATGAATCTGTCACGGGTGATCGCCTTCTCTACTTCCGCATTTTTGCTTCCAGGGGCTTCGCAAACCTTGGCCTGATTCTTGTGGCCGCCGCGGTTGCTTCGTGCTTTGGCCGGGGTGCGCCGAAATTGGAGGCAATAACTGGCCTAGTGTACCTCGGGTACCTGATGTTCGGTTCAGTGAGCTTGACCGAGTATATAAGGCCGTCGCAGCATCCGAGATATCTCATCCCCTGCATCCCGTTTTTCGCGATGTGTGCAGCCTACCAAGCATCTCGGATTATAGACGCATGGAAGCGATATTGGACCAAACGTAAGCCAACTTTCCAATGGATACTCCAGCTTCAGTGGATGACTTTGGGTCTTATTCTTGCCTTTTCGGCCATGGTGGCCATCGATCAGGTAACAGCTCCATATCCCTTCCAATCGCACTTGACGCTAATTCGTGGAGCTATCGGTGATATCAGTTCACCCACGTTTGTCACTGCCAGCTTCAAACGTCGTTATGCTCCGGTGCTTACTGATGATGAACTCAAGGCGCTACACGTTTTCTCACGTGATGAATCACTCCCCAACCGATATACGCTTTTGGTGGGATGGTTTGACTATTACTATGATCACTCGGCTGTTTTGCAGGCTTCCTGGCCGTGGGAACATGCTACGGTCACCACGCTTAGTCTCGTTATTAGCTGGCCACGACGTTTGTTAGACAGGATGCGTAAGAGGGGTCTGGCCTGGTATCGGGACAATGCCTGGTATAGTTACTATGAACGACTATATAGGATACATTTCGACATGAACGGCCTGAAACGGCCCGAATCTTGCGGGCCGCCATGGAAGAAGGCCTGACGACTCTGAACAGCACAAAGCTTATCAGCCTCGCAAAACTTCCTCTTGGTCCCAAAAAAGGCTTGAGCTATGGTCGAAGCCGGGGCCCTCTTTGAGAAAAGAGTCATTCGACGTGCGGATGGGTTGTCTGGCTATGATTTCCCCATCGCACAGGAAATAACGTCAGAGGCATTTTCTAGAATTTGAAAGCCGAGCAACGAGGAGGCCAATGAAGACTACAATTATCATCCCGGCGTTCAATGAAGAAACATCTATCGGAGATGTTGTCCGAAGCTTGCGGAATCAGTACCCCGAAATGGGCGTCATAGTTGTGGACGATGGTTCAACAGACAATACCCGTAACCAAGCGGAATCGACGGGCGCAGAGATTATTCGCCATTATACGAACCTTGGTTACGGTGCGGCCGTGAAAACAGGGGTGCGCTCAACCGATGCAGATGTGGTCGTCTTCTTCGACGCAGACGGGCAGCATGACTTCCGCGATGTGGAGCGTCTTGTCCAGGCAACAGGAGATTGTGATATGGTAGTCGGCGTGCGGCAGAAAGAGTCATACGTTCCGCCCGTCCGGAGGCCAGGCAAGCGGATACTCAACTGGGTGGCGAATATTGTGTGCGGACACCGCATTCCAGATATCAATAGTGGGCTGAGGGCCATTCGAAGAGACATCTTCCTCAAATATGTTCATTTGTTGCCTAATGGATTTTCACTAAGTACAACTACTACCATAGCTTTTCTTAAGGCGGGTCGGGTGGTCAAATATATCCCCATTGTTGTCAAGAAGCGCCAGGGCACCAGCACGGTACGCCAGTTGAAGCACGGCCCGGAGAGCCTGCTCTTGATTCTGCGACTTATCGTCTTGTTTGAGCCAATGAAGATATTTCTAACAGTTGCGGGCGGCTTATTTGTACTCAGCGTCTTTAGTTTCATTATAGACTTTACATTGACCAAAGGCAGAGGAATTGGTGACACTACTGTATTGCTAAGCATTGCCACTCTGATCGTTTTCATGTTCGGGTTAGTTTGCGACCAGGTATCTGCTCTCAGGAGACAGAGCCACGAATAGTCCTGCGACAATGAGTTCCGTTGATGTGGCATCCTGCCCGCTGTGTACCACCCAAGGCCATTGTACAGTGCGTTTCAGGAAGCATGGCTATATCATTTACCGCTGTTGTGAGTGCAACCTGTTGTTCGTCCACCCCAAGCCCTCGCTAAATGACATGATGGAGCTATACAGCGCCGATTACTTTAGACGCGGGAACAAATACTCCTGTGATCAGGGGAACCGGGGACTCGATCCCAACCGGCAAAACGACTTAGTCAAGATTTCAGTTCTCCAGCGGTACAGGCCCTCGGGAAGACTGCTGGACGTTGGCTGCGGCATGGGGGGCTTCTTGGAGGTCGCCAGGGAAAAGGGTTACGATGTGTCTGGAGTCGAAGTTTCTGAGTACGCAGCAGGTCATGTCCAGAACGAATTGGGGATAGACGTGGCAAACTGTGGCCTGCCCGAGGCAAGATTACCCTCGGAGAGCTATGACCTGGTCACTATGTGGGATGTCATTGAGCACCTGGACGACCCGCGTCCAACGTTGCAAGAGATTCATCGAATATTACGGCCGGGTGGCCTTCTCGCTCTGAGCACGGGAAACGCCGGCTCCTTGTGGGCCCGCATAACGGGGCGTTTCTGGCAATTATTGACACCACCTCAGCACTTGTTCTTTTATGATGATAAGAGCTTGGTAAAAGCGCTGGAGTTGAAAGGCTTTGCCGTGAAAGAAATCCTCTACCTTGGCAAGCATACAACGATGGATTTCATTCTGTTTAAGGCCCGGGAAACATTTGGCCTAGTTGTATTGCCGGTGTTGGCAATCGCAACTGCTCTACGCTTGACCAAGGCGCGGGTGGCTGTCAACCTTTTCGACATAATGACATGTATTGCCGAGAAAACGTAAGCATTTGACAATGTCTGGTTAGGGTCGATAGCCACGGATGGCCCGCAGCATCGTCTTCATGATTCATGGGTGACGAAAGTCACCTTTCAGTGGTTGAGAGTTAGGAGGACCTTCAGCAGGATGTGCGGTATATTTGGAGTTATGGTTGGCGAAAAGCACGATTGGAGCTCCAAGGCTCTGAAAACCGTTGTGAGGAGTCTGTTCTTGATGTCCGAATCGCGGGGAAAGGAAGCAGCAGGGATTTCAATACTAACCCGCGACACTATCTACGTATATAAGGATGCTAAATCGGCATCCTCTCTTATCAGGGACCGGGAATATGGGGATCTCCTTGATCGCACCTTAGGATGGAATCGTTCTTCGAAGGGTTGGCAGGACTCTCATCCCGTTGCCCTTATTGGCCATTCTCGACTTGTCACAGACGGCACCCATGAGCTACACGACAACAACCAACCTGTCACCATAGACGGAGCCGTGGGGGTCCACAATGGTATCATCGTTAATCAAGATAACCTGTGGAAGCAATATCCTGAGATGAAGCGGCACTATCAGGTCGACAGTGAGGTGATTTTCAGTCTCATACGCATGTTTCATAAAAAGGGAGTAACAATAGGCGAGGCTACTCAAGAAACTTTCAATGCCATTCAAGGCATGGCATCAATTGCAGTGCTCTTTGATGATTTGGACTATTTACTCTTGGCCACGAACAACGGTTCTCTTTACCAATGTGTTAACAAATCGAGCACAATTTTCATTTTTGCGTCTGAACAGTACATTCTCAACCAACTGACCCAAAGATCCTTTGTGCGCAAGTTGCTTGGTCCCTGCACCATATTGCAGGTGCCTCCAGGCGAGGCACGACTGATCAATACAGAAGATCTTAGTATCAAGACGTTTTTTCTTGACCCGGACGCGTCCCACACGATCCGAGTTGGGCGCGCTGGCACTCCCAGAGTCATCAATAATATCCTGCCGAAACACAATGTCAGAGCAGATCGTGTCATTGTCAGCAAAGATATGTGCACCCGAAATCTCGCGGCAGTCGCAGAACGTTTTCCTTATGGCAATACTTATCCCGACAAATTGCGGCGCTGTAAGAAATGCATTTTGCCGGAAACCATGCCCTTTATCGAGTTTGACCATGAGGGAGTTTGCAATTTCTGCCTAGACTATTCCCAGCTTGAATTCTACGGTACGAAGGCCTTGGAGGAAGCAGTAGCGCCACATCGCAGCAAGAACGGTGAACCCGATTGTATTGTGGGCGTGAGTGGTGGGCGCGACAGCACGTTCGCACTGCACTATGTCAAGACCGTCCTCAAAATGAATCCTCTGGCGTATACTTATGACTGGGGGATGGTCACGGATCTCGCGCGTCGAAATATTTCTCGCATATGCGGCAAGCTAGGGATTGAGCACATATTGATTTCTGCCGACATTACCAAGAAACGAGAATACATACGGAAGAACGTATCCGCATGGCTGAAGCGCCCCAGTCTAGGTATGATTCCACTGTTCATGGCCGGGGACAAACAGTATTTTTTTTTCGCACAGAAGCTAAAGGAGCAAACTGGCGTGAAGATAGTTATCCTGGGCGAAAATATGCTCGAGAGAACCGACTTCAAAACAGGTTTTGCTACAGTAAGACCGGCAGTTGACAAGCATCATGTTTATACGCTTCCGATTATTGACCAAATGCGTCTTGCGATGTTTTATGGGAAGCAATACTTACTGAATCCTTCCTACCTCAATCGGTCTGTCCTAGACACGCTGTTTGCCTTCGGATGTTATTATTTCATGGAACGGTCCTACATAAATCTATATAAGTATATTCCTTGGAAGGAAGACGAAATCATTACTACCCTCCGAAAAGAATACGATTGGGAGCTTGCCACTGACACCAAATCTACTTGGCGCATCGGGGATGGCACCGCTTCTTTCTATAACTATGTCTACCTGACGGTTGCTGGATTCACTGAAAATGATACATTTCGCAGCAATCAAATCAGGGAAGGCTTCATTTCGCGGGACGAAGCTTTGCGACGTACCGAGGAGGACAATATGCCACGCTTCGAAACAATTCAGTTGTATCTTCAGACTATCAATCTGGACCAGAATATGGAGGAAGTGCTTAATATTATCCATCACATACCCAAACTCAAACGCCGGCCCACCAGGTGATATCGCCTCCATTGCTATGCGAATATCTTGATTCACCGCTCAGCATTTCTCACACTAGAGCTGTATAGGGGCGGTTCTTGTCAGTGACAATGAAGGCCTTGCTTAATATTCTTAAGAAATATAGTCCCATTTTAGGTGTTATCCTTTTCATATGTATAATCATTACGATTGACATTGATAGGCTATTTTCAATAGTAAGAACTTCAGATTTAATGTACATCGTTGTGTGTGTGTTGTTAGCGCCCATAATAATATTTATGCTCGCATTACGTTGGCAGCTTATATTGAGAGCCTTAAAGATTAAATATAGGTTTATTTATACTTGTAGAAGCCTGATGAAGGGTGCTCTAATGGGAGAGATAACGCCGGGAAAACTGGGAGAGCTTATAAGAGCAAGATTTCTTTCATCAGAAACAAGTTGTAGTCCTGGAAAGGCATTGTTTTCAGTTATAATTGACCGCATTTATGATCTCTTTATTCTTACAATTCTTGTTGTGATCAGCAGCCTTGTTTTGATGAGGAACTATGCCATAGATTTGCCCTTAACTATCATAATTACGCTATCTGCTGTTTTTTGTATATCTCTGGCAATTTTCATGAACGAAAATACTTCTCGATTAATCCTCTCTCCTGTCTTTAGATTCCTCATTCCAGACAACTATAAGAGTGCAGCTGGTCTTCATTTCAGCGAATTCTACAATGGGATAAAGTCAATGAATAAAAATACCCATGCCAAATGCCTGGCTTTGTCGATAGCAATATGGTTATTGAAGCTTTCAGCAATATTTGTTCTTTCAAAAGCATTAGGGATAGAAATCCCTTTCTGGTTTGTCTTGTGTAGTGGTTCCATAGTCGTTATTGTGAGTTTATTACCAATATCAGTATCTGGAATCGGTACGCGGGAAGCTATCTTCATATTCTTTCTTTCATTTTATGACATCAGTGCTGTGTTTGCGGTTGCATTATCCTTTCTATACTTCATGTTTGGCATTTTGAGTGTGACCGCATCGGGTGGCATTGTTTATTTGTACGAAATGGGGACCTCTTTGCTGAAAAGAGCATGACAACGTTATTATGGTTCGTTCTTCCTCCGGGTTTGCTTTGATTGTCAGCAGCATCCAGCCAAGCATTTAGATTGATATATCTGTCGAGGGAAGTTTAGTGTGAATGTTTTATTAATAAATCCGCCCTCTACTAACATAATCCGCGAGAGTCTGCCACCGGTGGTAGAAGACGACACCGGCGTTTACCCACCACTAGGCCTACTTTACGTTGCGGCTTACGCTGAAGATGTGCCGGGGTGCAAGCTTAAGGTGCTCGATTGTCAAGCCGAAGGAATTATGCACGAGAACATAGGGGAAAGACTCCTGGAATTCAAACCCGATGTAATCGGTATTCAGGTGATGACCTTTACTTTGATAGACGCAGTCATGGCAGCGAGGACAGCCCGGGAAGTCTCACCAGATGCTTTTATCGTTTTTGGTGGACCCCACGCTACCATTTTTCCACACGAAACCATAATGCTGCCAGAAGTTGACGCAGTAGTGATCGGAGAGGGTGAATATCCTTTTGCGTCATTACTGGAGGCCATTCAGGAGAGAAAGCCGATTGAACCCATATCCGGCATTTTGACAAAGCAATCATACCTCACTGAGCAGTCGACAACGAAGCTTCGTTACATAGAGGACTTGGATAGGCTGAAAATGCCAGCATATCATTTCCTGGATCTCTCCCTATACTTTTCCCCCATGGCAACGCATCGCAAAGTCATAACAATGATGAGCAGCCGCGGTTGTCCATATCAGTGTATATTTTGCGATAGGCCTCAAATGGGAAAAACCTTTCGCAAACGTTCGGCCGAGAATGTTTTTCAAGAAATGTTATACTGTGTACAGGAATTGAGGATTGGAGAAATAATCTTTTACGATGACACCTTTACTGTAGACAAACAGCGTGTCATCGAGCTCTGTGATTTAATTATAGCCTCGAAACTAAGGGTTTTATGGGATATTCGGGCTCGGGTCGATACAATGACCAATCAAATGATCAACAAGCTGAGCCGAGCGGGTTGCGTCAGAATTCATTATGGCGTTGAGACAGGGAGCCAGCGTCTGCAAAAAGTGCTGCGGAAAAACCTTGATCTCAAAAAGGTCAGGGAGGTTTTTCTCCAGACCCACAGGAAAGGTATCGAAACACTTGGTTATTTCATGATCGGCATACCAACAGAAACAGAGGCCGAGCAAAAAGAGACCCTCGATCTGATGACATCGCTTCCCATGGACTATGCGCATATCGGAATTTTCACTCCCTACCCCGGCACCGAGATTTATCGAGAGGCCCTAAAAAGAGGTTTTTACACTCATGATTACTGGAGGGAGTTTGCCCTTAGCCCGAACGTTGATTTCACTCCAAAATATTGGAATGAACTATGTTCCGATGAGGAACTGTTAGTCCTGCTCAAGAAGGCATACGTGAGGTTTTATAGGCGACCAGGATATCTACTACACCGGCTTCTGAAGGTCAGGTCTCCGTTAGAGTTGCTACAGAAAGCAACCCTTGGCTTCAAGCTTTTAAGAGAGGTCTCCAAACAATCATCATAACTCCACAGAATCACTATTCATGAGATTAGAAGGGAAGACCTGGACTTTGTAGTGACAACCAATACATCTAGTTTGACTGTGGACATGACCATACACCAGAAATCTTCTGTGGACCAGGAGCGTCCTGGCACGTGGAAACCTTGTCTCGTGAATCAGCCCGCCAGGGGTGGGGTAAATTGGCCTTGCAGGACCATAGGGAATACTGAGAGCTTCTTCAGCTGACGGGATATTGAAATGTGTAAAGGGCAGATGGTGCTGTGTGTATGAGCAATATTGCAATCAAAGTCGAAAACCTCTCCAAACTTTACAAGATCGGTGCTCGTCAGCAGGAGAGCTACAAGACCTTGCTCTCATCCCTCCGCCCTATGCCCTATGCCCCATGTGCTGGCACGCAATGCTGTCACCTTTTACCTTGAGCCTTATGCCTTCGGCCTTTATCATCCAGCGCTTTACCCCGTGGAACATACACGTATTCATTATTCCACTGGGGTTTACCCCGTGCAATTCACGGCAGTGACAGCGCAGCGTATTTCACTGGGGCATCAAGCATGAAAACGTCGACAAGAATAAGTCCGCAGATTGAAGCTCCCCGCAGCAAGCTGCGGGGAATCTTCGACCGTAAGGAAGTTTGTCATTTTTCGATTCGCTCGTTAACCCCGCAGCCCGCGAAGCACTGCCGTCAGGCAGAACCTGCGGGGAATGCGCTCGCTATTGCGGTTCAACCACGTCCCCAAACTTTCCCGGATTGGGCAAGGCCCCTGAGTTCGAACATATTTTCTGAGGTGACAGGTTATGGTATCCTTAAAGTCTAATCCCCTGAGGGAAGTGGTCTACACCCCCGAGTCGCAGCTCCGCCATCCTCGAAAACTCCTCCAAAGCATGTGGCAGGACTTGCTGGCTTGCAGGGAGCTGGCGTGGCGGCTGATGGTCAGGGATATCAGCGCCCAATATCGTCAATCATTTCTGGGTGTTTTTTGGGCGTTTTTGCCTCCCATTGCAATGGCCTTAGTCTTTATTGTCCTCAATAGTCGCAAAGTAATTAACATAGGTGAGACCAATATACCGTATCCAGCTTTTGCCATCTTTGGCACGGTTTTGTGGCAGATTTTTGTTGATAGTCTTAATGCACCCTTGAAAGCTGTCTCCGCGTCAAAGCGTATACTGGCCAAGGTCAATTTCCCAAAGGAGGCCATAATAATGGCTGGTATGGGACAAGCACTGTTCAACTTGGGCATCAAATTGCTGATCTTGATTGTTGTCTTTATCATATACAAGCTGCCGTTGGGCTGGGGAACAGCTCTTTCTTTGCTGGCTATTCTGGATTTGGTTCTATTGGGCATGATGTTCGGCCTCCTGATCACGCCTATAGGGGTTCTTTACACTGATATAGCCCTGGGACTTACAGTGGTAACTGGTCTCTGGTTCTTTGTTACCCCGGTGGTCTATCCGCCACCGACGAGCTACCCCTTTTCGCTATTGGCCATATTGAATCCAGTCAGCCCTATTCTCGTAGGTGCCAGAGACCTGGCCACAGAAGGAGTTCTCCACAACCCCATACCTTTTTTTGTAGTTACAGTTCTGATGTTTGTGCTTCTCTTGATTACCTGGGTTGTTTATAGGTTGGCCATACCGATTCTGGTTGAAAGGATGAGTGCCTGAGTTCACCGCCCGCTTCGCTCGAGACGCAGAGATCACGGAGTCTGTCCTTGTCTCTCACAGAGTTCACAGAGGACACAGAGCCTTTTAGTGGATTTTGTGAGAGGCAAAATCCACTAAACCCGTCATCCCGCTATCGCGGGAAATCATTGTTCTGCATGACAGGCAGTAATTGGCGGTTCAATGGCAACAATCCTTGGCTGGAAGTCGGAAGATTGTGGTATGAACAACTCTCCCGCTCTGCGGGACGGAGCTGTTGGCCTGGTTTTTCCTACTCAAAAAACCAGGCCAAAAAAAAGACCTCTGAGCCCTCTGTGAGCTCGAGCGAACCCTGAGCTGAGTCGAAGGGAAGCGGGCGAGAGACCCTCTCTCAGCGTTCTCAGCGTCTCTGCGGTGAGTGTCAGTCTTGGTATCAGGATCATAAACCATGAGCAATAGTGAAGTCCTCATAAAAGCAGAAAATGTGTCCAAGAAGTTCTGTCGCAGCCTGAAGAAGGGCTTGTGGTACGGCATGAAGGATATTGGGGCCGAACTTGTTGGCCGAAACAGGCAACCTGAACTCCGCCCCGAGGAATTCTGGGCAGTCAGTGATGTGTCATTTGAGCTGCGTCGTGGAGAGTGCATTGGGCTGATAGGGCGAAATGGAGCGGGAAAAAGCACACTGCTAAAGATATTGAACGGACTCATCAAACCGGATAAAGGTCGAATCACAATGCGCGGTCGTGTGGGCGCTTTGATTGAACTCGGAGCGGGCTTCAACCCAATACTCACCGGCCGAGAAAACCTTTATGTCAATGCAGCAGTACTCGGAATTTCAAGGAAAGAGATCGACAAGAAGATAGATTCCATCATCGAATTTTCGGAAATCGGAGATTTCATCGAAACACCGGTCCAGTATTACAGTTCAGGCATGAGAGTCAGACTGGGATTTGGAGTTGCCGCACATTTGGAACCTGATGTATTACTCATAGATGAGGTGCTCGCGGTGGGAGATCTTGGTTTTAGAATCAAGTGTCTGAACAGCATAGCCAATTTAATGAAAAATTCAGCGGTTATTTTCGTTTCACACGCCATGCCCATGGTTTCATTCGTTTGTACAAGGATTATGATGCTTAATAATGGACAAGTAGAGTATCAGGGTAACGATGTGGGTGCTGGAATTGATAATTACTTATCAGTATTTGCGCTTTCAGATGAAACTATTGCAGGAAGTGGAAAAGCAGTCATTTCTGATGTAAGAATATCTAACGGACAACAGACTTCAAGCGGCAAAGAAACGCTCTCACTAAACTACGGGGATGATCTTTTTGTCGAGATGAATCTCACTTTAAATTGTTTTTCAAAGCAACTGGCAATAATGATTTGGTTAGAGACACAGGATCTCCGCTCTGTGGCAGATTGCTTTTCTCAGTTTTGTGGATTTGACATACTTCCACGAACTCGTAGTAGGATTAGACTACAACTAAAGAATTTGTGGTTAAACATGGGCATTTATTCTGTCGGAATCGGGGTCGTAGATACGTCGACCAAGGAATTGTGGGCCAGGAATTCCTTTGCCGCGAAAATTCAGGTGAACAGTTCATATACTAGTTGGTCTTCTTTTTTGTTGCCAGGGGAATGGAGCCAAGAGTAATTGTAATAAATCATTCTTCAATACCCCAGAGTTTTTTGTCCATGCAAATGCAATGGCCTTAGTCCAGCAAAGGCGGGGATTCACTTGGCTTCTCTTTTTCCATCTTGACAACGTTTTAGGATTACCATGGGTGTGATGGACAGAAAGTCACCTGTCAATTTCTGACTGGTCATTAGGCCAGTAGCCATAGGTGAAGCAGGATGAACATAAGGCAAATGGTAAGAAGTGTGTTGCCGGTGTGCGTTGTTGAACATTACGAAAGAAGAAGACTGCAATATATTTATGAGTGTAGTGTTTGCGGATCAGGCCTTGCGCAGTTCAATAGAATAGATGATTGGTTAATTGAGGGGCTTGACAAACACGAGTATATTCATTCTATATTTTGTTGTGAAACCTTGAATATGTTGAAATATAAGTGTCCGGCTTGCGGTGCGTCAGATAGGAGTAGACTTTGCGCAGTCTATTTGACTGAAAAATTAGGTCGGATGGACGAGTCAGCAAAATGCAAACTGTTGGATATATCGCCCACGCCATCTTTAGCTACTTTCATCAAGAAGAACTTTGACGTAGAATATCGTTCAGCCGATTTACACATGAAAGGTGTTGATGATAATGTTGATATAATGGATATGAAGACATACTCAGATGATTCGTTTGATGCGTTTATTTGCTCCCATGTTCTGGAACATGTTTCCGATGATAGAGAAGCTATGAAGGAACTGTGTAGAATAGTCAAACCAGATGGCTGGGGCATAGTAATGGTACCTATCTCTCTTGCCCTAGAAGATGTCTATGAAGATCCAACGATTACGGATGAAGCGGGTAGATGGAAACACTTTGGTCAAAATGATCATGTTAGATTGTATTCAAAACAGGGTTTTGTGAACAGATTACAGGAATCAGGATTCAAGGTCAATCAATTAGGAATTGATTACTTTGGTGCCCATACCTTTGACAAGCATGGAATTCATCACAGGTCAGTTCTGTATGTGGTAAAAAAGAAAGAGGAATATCAACAGTCGACCTCAGAAAAACGTATTGAGAGCAATGGGATAAGTACTACTGTATAGATAGAAACTCCTTCAGGAGCGACGCACAATCAGGCTCGGGAAGTGGCTTTTGAATCGTTATAGGCTGCAAGGACTTAATGGTCCTCTGGATCTTCAAGTTCATTCTTTGAAAATTCGGAACAGTTTATTACTGGAACATTATGCATATCAAAAGGGATGCACGATTACCCAAGTGCAATGAGGAGATGTGATCATCGATGCTGGTACTTGCTGGGGAGATACCGTCCTTTATTTTGCCGACGAAATCGGGGCACTCAGTAGAGTCTTCTGCTTCAAATTTGTATCGGATGACCTGGAGGTTCCGCATCGGGAAATTAGCCTTAACCAATAGCTTTCGGATAGAATTGAGGTCGTTTCAAAAGGTATATGGGATAAGTCAGTAGAGATCATGCGCTATTGCACTCATTTACCGAGCACATGGATAGTTGGAGGTAGCAAGGAGCAGAATACTCTGCGGGTATCTACGTTGTCCATAGATGACTTTGTACGACAAAAAGGAATAACAAGGGTGGACTATATCAAAGTAGATATCGAGGGCTCCGAATTGAGAGCTTTACACGATGCCGAGAATAGATACGCTCTTTGTATCCAAACTGGCAATTTAACTATACCACAGAGAAGATGACTTCACCACGATTCCAGACTATTTGAACAAACTGGATGTGGGGTATGAATTCGTTCTTGATCATTTCACCATACATCGCGAGGAGGCAGTCCTTTTTGCCATTCCTATACAATGAGAAAGGCGAATCATGAAATGTCTGGTTTGCGGGGGCACCTTGCTTTCTTATTTTGTCAAGAATTTCGCCGAGGCTTTCGGTCTCGGCAAGATTGATTATTGGCGCTGTGAGAGATGTGGTTTGGTTGTCGCCAAGACCATTCACGAGATGTCGACCGAGGAGTGGTCGGATTTGAACAACCGATACCATTCTTCTTTTCTTGGATCCAAAGGATGTGTGGATGATCTACGTTGGATTCTTAGGTTGACTGCGCAGGCGGACACTATTGACAGATTGGACCGGGAGGGAATTCTACCGAAAGAGCGCCCATGGATCGATTACGGTTGTGGTGATGGTAAGCTCTCAGACATGTTGAGCGAACGAGGTCTTTCAGCGCTTCAGTTTGATCGCTACATGGGCCAGGGTCAAAACGACTATCTAGGCGAAGAAGCACTGAAAGAGAAATACAGCGTCGTCATAAACACCTCTGTCTTCGAGCACGTCCGAGAGATTGACACCCTTGACGAAATCGCTAACCTAGTGGATGACTTTGGGGTGTTGGCTTTGCACGTCCTAGTGCGCGAGTCTATCCCGCCGGATCCAGACTGGTTCTACTTACTGCCGGTTCATTGCACGTTTTTCACGAACCGGAGCATGCAGATCTTGTTCGATCGATGGGAGTTTGCGGTATCCGTCTACCATGTCCCCTCACGAATGTGGTTCTGGTTCCGCCGTGACATTCCCATCTGCTGGGACTTCGTTGCACGCCAGCAAGGTCGCGCGCCTGATGAATACTATATAAAGAAAGGATTCATGGATTACTGGAAATGATTCCGGTTTCGAAAAGTCTATTCGAAGTTGAAACGTTCTTAAAAGGTAGGTGGTTTGTATTGCAATGTATATTCTCTATGAAAGTGCAGTGCCCCAAGATCTAGCAAAACTCGACGAAGCTTGGTCAGAACCGTCTACGTTCGCATTCTTGCCAGATCGAAGCGCTGTCTGGAAAGAATGGGTTGAACAGGCCATGGCTCAATTTCCCAAAGAATTTCATAAAAACCACTTTGTGCTTCTGACGTCGGGGAGCACAGGCCAGCCAAAACTTGTTCTCGGCTCGCGACAGAGAGCGGAAAATCTCGCTTCTGTTTTGCACAAGGTGCAGTGCAGTGAACCCACAAAACAAACGGTTTTGGCGCTTCCATTGGCTTACTGTTACGCCTTTGTTAATCAATGGTTATGGTCGAGAATTAACAATAGAGATCTCATATTATCAGGGGGGTTCAAGCGACCAGACCTTCTGAAGAGGGCTCTTTTGGAGGTTGAAGATGGCCTTCTTTGCCTTATTCACAGTCAGGTTCGACTTTTTGTCAGTTATTATGAAAATAATATCTCTTTTCCTGGGATTATTCGTCTGCACTTTGCAGGCGGGCTGTTTCCACAGAATGATATCGATCATGTTAAGAGGCTTTTTCCTAACGCCCGCATATTTAACAACTATGGGTGTGCGGAGGCAATGCCAAGATTAACTATCCGACCGCATGAAGACAGCAAAAACGGCCGAAATATTGGCAAACCTCTCCCCGGTGTGCAGCTGAAAGCAGACGAAAAAGGAGAAATTCACTTCAGGAGCCCCTACCGTGCAGTCGCCTTTTGTGATCAAGATGGCATGAATGTTCCTGCCGATGAAGAGTGGATACCTACCGGCGATTTGGGGGAGCAGCTTGAAAACGGATACTGGCAGATAACGGGTCGAACAAACGACGTCTTTAAAAGGTATGGAGAAAAAATCTCGATTCCTCAGTTGCTAAAAACCGTCTCCAGCCGGTGGTCCAAGCAGGCTGCCTTTTATCGGGAAAGGGATGCTTCCGGTGAAGAAGGGCATGTGCTCATTCTTGCTCCGGAGCCAACGGAAGAACAGGTCCGGAACATTCTACAAGCTTTTCGAAAGACTCATCCCAGGACTCACTGGCCCATAAGGCTGGAAAGCACTGCATCCTTTCCAGTCTTGCCGAACGGAAAACTCGATATGTTGAGACTTGCCAGAATCACAGATAAGTCCATTCTTTGGAGACACAGGATTTAACTAATGACTAACAAAGAAAAACTAAGGAATCTGCTTGTTGATGTATTTCTCATTGAATTTTCGGAATTTCGCTTTGACCTTAAGAGGGAAGAGGTGGAGACGTGGGATTCTCTGGGTATTGTGGCAATGGCGGTGGGCATTCAGGAGACATTCGGGTATCACCTGAAGCCTGATGAGGCCGTCGCCATCCGGGGTGTTCAAGACATAGTCAGTATTCTGAAATCAAAGGGCATGAGCTTCGATGAATAAGCCTGAAGTATGGACGTTTGAAGAACTATTGAGAGCCGATCTGGGAAATGCCGCAGTGTGGACGCTCCAGTTTTTGCGAAAAAGGATTGGAGAGAAGTTCGCCCGCCCCATAATTGGAGAAAACGAAGAACCTGAGAGTGGCTTGGATACGCTCCTGGTCATCGGCGGCGGGGTGCTCATCGACAGAGCCAAGGTATGGAGGAAGGAAAATAAGCCTGACATGAAACTGATCGCCATTCCATCTATATGGGGAAGTGGCGCGGAAAATTCTCCCATCGCCGTTATAGATGAAGGCGGCAAGAAAATAATCCAGATGGATTTAGAATATCTGCCAGATGTTCGCGTCATCTGGAATGCACTCTCCGAGACAATTCCTGAAGAGCGAATCAAGTATGCCTGCGGAGACGTTTGGTCTCATGCTCTAGAGGGCTTTCTTTCACCTATTGCATCTGGCGAAGTGCGCAATGAACTTACTGACGTAGTAAAGAGCCTTGAACGGCTTGCCATAAAGAATGACCCCGCTTGGTTTGAGTTTAGCGCGCGGGCTTGTGCTGGGCAGGCAAAGTCAAGCGCCGGTCTTGTTCACGGCATCGCTCACACTTTAGAGGGGCTAATGAAGCAGGAATATCCTGAGAAATACTTCGGCCACGCTCAGCTCTGTGGTACATATCTATGGCCGGTTTTCAGCCTTAACATGGAACTAACCAACAAGATCGATAACCTGTTTGATCAGTATGGAATAGACAAGGCCAAGGTCATCGATACACTCAAGAAGCTTTTCGACGAAAATGTGTACAATCTTGCACTTCCTGTTCTTCAAGATAACTGGCGTTCGGTGTTGAGAGATCCCTCAACGCGCACGAATTGTGCCCTTGTTAGGCCGAGCCATTTATCTCATTTTACTGACAGAAAGTTCGAATGAATCAGCTTATCTCCAGACCTGCTTACGGAGAGAGAGACGATGCTCTTTTCCTGACGGAAATGAATTTTCTTACCTTGCACCATATGCAGGGGGGCAAAGAATTTGCAAGAATGTGGCCTGATTGGAAGAAGGCTGAAAGAGTCCAAAGCTTGCCGTTTGTTCATGTCGAGGTTTTTAGACATCTGGAGCTAAAGACTGTAAATGAAGATATTAGGCATAAGCGAACACTTCGTTCATCCTCTACAAGCGGTATTTCCAGCCGGATTGTTCTTGACGAGAAAAGCTCAAGGTTGCAGTCGAAAAGCGCAAGAAAGATATTGGCAGATTTCGTAGGTGAGAAACAAAGGCCCCTTTTAGTGCTTGACAGCGTTAAATCTCTTTACCGTCGTGGCGAGCTTTCTGCCCGCATTGCCGCGGCTATGGCTTTGCGCCCGCTTTCCTCCGAGATTCATTTTCTCCTGGAAGATCCCCAAGACCCCCACAGTATGAAATGGAATCTTTTGGGCCAAGTTCTAAGCAACCATGACGAGTTTTTGGTTTATGGGTTTTCATGGATTCTGTGGCTTGCCTGGGCCGGAAAGACATTTCAGGACAGAATCAAATCGGCTTTGAAAGGAAAGAAAATCAACTTCGTTCATAGCGGTGGCTGGAAAAAGCTCGAAGCCGTGAAAGTGGACAGCGAAGAGTTTGACTCAGCGCTTTTGGATGGCGTAGACCCTTCTTCAAAAGTCATAGATTTTTACGGTCTTGTGGAACAGTCGGGCATAGTCTATCCCAGATGCGAACACGGGGCAAGACATATCCCAGTTTGGGCAGACATGATAGTTCGCGACACTTATACGTTGAAATCTCTCCAAGGAGAGGTCGGCCAGTTACAGCTCTTGAATTGCATTACCTACGGCGCCCCGTATCATAGCGTACTTACGGAAGATATCGGGCGAATCTTGCCCGAAGAGTGCCCTTGCGGAAGGTCAGGCAAACGTTTTGAACTTCTCGGAAGGATTCCCAAAGCAGAGCTTAGAGGGTGCGCAAATGTCTGAACGCTTGCAGTATTTTAGTTCAAACAAGCAAGTGACAGCCGTTATACTTCCGTTTGAGGTCGACAAGATCCTACAGGATTGGCACAGTCTCAGGGGAATTATGATAAGAGATATCCCCCATGAGTTTACAAGGGATGAATGGGCGTATTTAGTGTCATTCTTGGATAAAGAGAACCTTTATCAACCGTTCGAAGGGACTTTCGGAAACCAGATCAGATCCCCTGAAGATTCAGTCCAATGTCTGGCAAGGCCTAGGGGAAAGGTTTCCCTTTGGTTGCCCAACAACGTAAGCTTACTGGGGCCCTTAATGTTGGTTTTGCTTAGTTTAAGCGGAAACCCCGTTAGAATCAAAGGGGGCTCACAAAGCGAAAATCTCACCGGCGTCTTTCTGAATTTCGCCTTAGCTAATCTGCCAGAAGGCCAACTCAAGACATTTCTCAGTAAAAATGTAACTTTAGAATGTTTTGGCAGAAATGATCCGCGAAATCAGGAAATGGCGGCAGGGAGTGTTATTCGGATAGCCTTCGGCTCAAACGAAGCCGCAAGAGCCATTGATTCAATGCCGCATCCTGTCGGAAGCCTAGGCATCTATTTTGTGGACAGGAAGTCACAAGCGTGGGTTGAAAGAGAGGCTTTGAACGATCAGACAGTGAAAACCCTCATAAAGGTCTTTGCGATCTATGGGCAGGCAGGTTGTACATCTCCAAGAAAAGTCACAGTAATCGGCGGAAAGAAAGAAGACGCCGTTGAGCTTAAGAACAGAATTGTCAGCCTATGGCCGAAAATCGCAACTCGTTTACCCCAACAGTACATTGCTTCCAGCAACATAGCGGCCCGCCAATGGGCTGCCGGCATGGGTTGGGAGGCGGAACTTACCCAGATGAATGCCGCCGTTATTGCAGCAGGAAGCAACAACACGCAGATGTTTACGTCGCCCATGTCGCTCCCTATCGTCTGTGCAACCCTTGAAGAAGCGGTGGACGTTTTGCCGGAAAACATTCAGACAATTGGTCATGCATTCAAGAATCCGAACGATCTCACTGTGCTTACCGCAATCACCAAAACAAAAGTCAAGCGGTTTGTGCCTATCGCTTCAATGCACCATTTCAGCCATGTGTGGGATGGTTTCGCCTTCTGGCGGCAATTGTTCGAAGAAGTGGAGATTTTATTATGAACAAAACGACCTTGCAGGCAGGACAAACAGCTTCAGTTTCACGAGTAATTAGCGAAAAGGACATTGAAGCATTTGCGGAACTAAGTCTTGATAGAAATCCTGTTCACTTTGATGACAAATTCGCCTCAACAACCATCTTTGGAAAACGAATAGCTCATGGCATGGTTGGAGCAGCCCTGATTTCGGGTTGTCTTACTGAGCTCTTGGGTGAAGGAAACATCTTGCTTTCGGCTTCGATAAAGTTCGAAAAAGCGATATACCTTGGTGACGCATTGACCTGTATTCTAAGTACTACTGATGTCAATCGGAGGTATTTGGCTTCTATTGACGTTAAAGTTGCAAATGCAAAGGGAGAAACAGTTATTTCGGGCAGTGTTCAAAGTATGAGATTTGTTTCGGACGAATAGTCGGAAGGCCTTATTCAAAATGAGTCTTTCTCGTGGTTTTGTGAAGAGAATTGTGGAACGTTGCAATAAACTTTGAAACAGGAGATTTGACACAATGATGGAGAGAAAGCTTATTATTATTGGTGCTAGTAACATAGCACGTGAAATCATGTATGCGGCAATTGAAAATAAGAAGCACGCTGAGGATGCCTTATGGAAAACTGTGGCTCTTGTAGTTGATCGCGAACATAAGAAAGCAGATGCCATTGAAAACGTTCAGGTTTTTGTTTTTGAAGAAATCGAAAGAATCATAGATAACAATACCTATTTCATTTTGGGTGTAGGCAACGCAATTCTGAGAAGGAAGCTGATGGAGACATTGCTGCAGCATATTCCGAAGGCGCAATTTGCTACTATTATTCATGAAAGCGTCATAATAATGCCCAACACCACCATTGAAGAAGGCGTGTTTGTCGCACCCAATACCACAATTGCCATCGGTTGCCATATCAAGCCGCATGTTCTAGTCAATCAGAATGTTTCTGTAGGGCATGATTGCGTTATTGAGGATTTTTCGGTTATAAGCCCCGGCTGTATACTTTCGGGTCGAACCAGAATCGGAAAGGCGACTTTCATCGGCAGCGGCGCCATCACTTACGAGAAGGTTCTAATCGGTCATGATTGTGCTGTGAGCGCCAACACCGTTGTTGCAAGAAACCTAAAGGACGGCAATAAGCTGATACTCAAGCCCAATACGATGACGCTTCCTCCAGAATGAGACAGTCACGTCCGTCTTTTCCGTAGGAGTCACGGGTATTTGTGTTGCGAATTCATGATGAATCTCTAAGCAACATTCACTAACATTTTTCCCTCTATCGAACCTATGAAATTCCGAGTTCAGGACAAGCAATACCGAACGCTGGGAGCCAAAACTCTTCTTCCTAACAAATCTTGGCGAAAGTGATCGATATGACCAAACGAACTGCTAGTGATTTGGCTATATTTGGCGGAGCGCCTGCCTTCGAGGAACCAATGCACGTTGGCCGCCCGAATCTGGGTGATCCGGAACGTTTTATGGAACGCCTGACGGACATCCTTGACCGACGGTGGTTCACTAATTACGGCCCCCATGTTCAGGACTTCGAGAAGCGTGTTGAAGAGATGCTCGGAGTCAAGCACTGCGTGGCCATGTGTAATGGGACGGTAGCGCTAGAGATTGCAATTAGAGCATTAGGCCTTACCGGGGAGGTCATCGTACCTAGCTTTACATTTGTGGCTACGGCCCATGCACTCCAATGGCAGGAGATTACGCCCGTGTTCTGTGACATTGATCCGAACACGTACAACATCGACCCAGTCCAGGTTGAAAAGATGATCACTCCTCGAACTACAGGAATAATTGGTGTCCACCTATGGGGCCGGCCGTGTGATGTCGAAGGGCTTACCGAGATCGCCCAGCATCACAGCTTAAAAGTTTTGTTCGATGCTGCCCATGCCTTTGGCTGCTCTCACAAAGGACGTATGATTGGTAGCTTTGGAAATGCTGAGGTGTTCAGCTTCCATGCAACCAAGTTTTTGAATACATTCGAGGGCGGGGCAGTCGTTACGAATGACGATGAGCTGGCAGAGAAAATGCGACTGATGAAAAATTTCGGCTTTCATGGATATGACAATGTCATTTACATTGGGACCAATGGTAAAATGAGTGAGGTTTCCGCTGCAATGGGGCTGACCAATCTCGAGAGCATGGATGACTTCATTGCCACGAACCATCTCAATTACAAGCAATATCAGGAGGAACTAGCGGACGAAAGGGGCGTCCAGGTGTTAGCTTATGACGAAGCAGAGAAATGCAACTATCAATATGTCGTTGTAGAAATTGATGAAGTAGTTGCAAACATCAACCGCGATCAATTAATACGAATACTGCACACTGAAAACGTGCTAGCTCGGCGGTACTTTTTCCCAGGCTGCCATCGTATGGAACCTTATCGTTCTTATTTCCCTCACGCCGGACGCCTGTTGCCGGAAACGGAGAAGCTTGTGAAATGTGTGGTGTCCCTGCCTACGGGCACGTCTGTGGGGGAGAAGGAAATCAGTCGGATTTGCGAGATTTTGAGGCTAGTAATAGGCAATGCGTCCGAAGTGTGTAGACGAATGGATAAAGTTATCGCAGATAAGTCTATGGGGTGAAACAATGGGTAAAGACCCTTTGCCAAATATCAGCGTCGTTATCGTAACGTATAATTTTGCTATGTACTTGAGAGAGTGTGTCGAGAGCGTATTGGCTCAAACCCTGCAACCTTTCGAAATTATCATTTGTGATGACCATTCCCTTGACGGCTCTCGGAAGATAATAAAGGATTATGGCGAGAGATATCCCAACATCATTAGGGGCTATAGTCATGAGAGAAACATAGGGGTGGGACGCAACGGAAACTTCGGCCTGAAAAGAGCCAAGGGAGGTTTGATTACTTATATAGACGGTGATGATCGTTGGCTGCCTCGAAAGCTGGAGATGGAATGGAAAGCACTGGACAGATATCCAAAGGCACGCGTCGCGTATTCCAACGTGTACCGGATTGACGCTGAGGGGAATCGTACTGGAATATGGCACGATGCCAAAGCGCCTGTTCCACCCAGTGGTGATGTATTTGTCGAAGTCTTTTCAAGACGCTTTTTCCAAAACACATCGAGTATATTCAAATGCCCTCTCATGTATCGTTCCGCATTGCATGAAACCGGTTATTGTGATGAAAGCCTCGAGAGCTATTGGGATTGGGACCACAAAATCCGGCTTACCGCACGGTATCCTGTGGTATATTCCGGGCAGGCATTGGTCGAGTATCGCCGGCACGAAGGAGGCTTCAGTAGGAGCGAACCTGAAAAGCATTTGAGGGCCATGGCAATGGTCTACGAAAAGCACCTGCCACTGCTAAGCGAGCGATCGAGAAGAGAGGAAACCCTGGTCAGGTGTGGTATTGAAAGCCTCTTGGCATTCGAACAAATCAGGCTCCTATCCTCAGATCGCTTGTCATACTATTGTGCCAGGCGAGTGTATGATAGAAATCGTGCGCTGTTTGATCAATTGCCCGGACGCGATCGGAGGGTTTTGGAAACGGAGGTGTCACCGATATTTAGGCAGCTCGCCCAGCAAGCGTCAATGGAGGAGATTGAGAAGGGCAACAGGAGTCTCGCCCTTGGATATTGGATGAAATCCTTGCGGTACGGTCCCAAAGGCTTCAATCGCAGATTGCTGGCCCGCATTTTCCTCCCGTGGAGGGTGTATTCACAGTTGGAAGTGGCACATCATGCCTTTCGTAAAATAAGACGTTGATATATGAATGTGGTATTGACTATATGAGCATTGGCCCACAGGGACAGAATCTCGTCTTTCTCATTTCTCAACCCCGTGCTGGCTCCACACTGCTCCAACGGATACTGGGAGGCCATCCTGATATTCACACAGTTTCTGAGCCCTGGCTAATGTTGCATCCTCTCTATGCCCTGCGCCATGAGGGCTATCAGGCTGAGTACAATGAGCAATCGGCCCGGGTAGCTGTGAAAGGCTTTCTCAAAGCTCTTCCAGGGGGAAAAGATGAATACATTGAGGGCGTTCGGCGGATGTACGCCTATCTATACGGACGCGCCCTGGCGGGTTCGAAAAAGAAATATTTTATAGACAAAACACCACAATATTACTTCATCATTCCTGAACTCTGTCGCATCTTTCCCCAAGCCCACTATATCATCATATTGCGGAATCCCTTGGCAGTTCTATGCTCAATCCTCAGGACGTGGATAAGGGAGAATTGGTTTTTACTTCACGAGTACAAACACGATTTGATTCGGGCACCACGCCTTCTGCTCAAGGGGGCTGAACTGTTGGGAGAGCGAGGCACAGTTGTTCATTATGAACAGTTGGTAATGAACCCAGAGAGTACAATTCAGGAAGTCTGCGAGAGACTGGGAGTCGACTTTGTTCCAAGGATAGTTGAGTATGGTGGTCATAATGTTCCCAAGTGGCGCCATGGTGATAAAGGGGAGGTCTACTCACATACGCGACCAGTTCCGAGAACCCCGGAGAAATGGGTACAGGCGATTACTGATCCCCAGGTATGGCGGTTAGCCAATGACTATCTGCAGTTGCTGGGTGAGGAAATCGTTGATCAGATGGGTTATTCCTACAAAGAACTCAAGGAAATGTTAGAGGCCCATCGACCCCATCAGATCCGTCTGTGTTTTGCGTTTTCTCTGGCATGGTTGCTGAAGAAGCCAGCGAAGGACCGCAGGAGGTGGGAGTGGGATGTTTTGCCGTTGGTGCGGTCACTTCGACAAAAAGGCATTAGAGGAGCAGTGTCTGCTGCGATGCGGAAGGTTGTTTGCCGAAAGTCAAAATAACACAGCCGCCCCGGAGCGGCAAAACTAGATAGTCGTGGTGTGAAGCCTAGGGAGGAAAGAGCGCTGATCAAAACATTTGTTGTTTGGCCCTGGTCGCTTCCGATCGTAAACGCCTCTTATACCACATTGGATTCAGTTGGGCTTGGATAGAGAATAACCTGAAACCATGTTGACTATCTTTTCCGTTCCCAAACCTTTCGCAGGGCACATCGGCGTTATTCAAAGAAACGCTATCCAAAGTTGGGCTCGCCTCCATCCCAGCTGTGAAATCATTTTGTGCGGAGATGAGTCCGGGACTGAAGGCGCTGCCACTGAGTTCGGGGCTAAGCACATTCCCAACATCGCTCGCAATGAATATGGGACGCCCTTACTCAGTTCAGTCTTTGATCAAGTCCAACATGTGGCTAGCTGCCGTTTGATGTGTTACGTCAATGCTGACATCATTCTCCTAAGCGATTTTACGGTAGCTGTAAAGAGGATCAGGAGGCTCCGGCGGTTTCTGATGTTTGGCCAGCGATACGACGTTAAGGTGACAGGGTTGTTGGATTTCAGCGATCCCGAGTGGGAGACGCGGCTGCGGTTTGCTGTTTCTGAATATGGCCGTTTACACCCACACACGGGTGTAGACTATTATGTGTTTCCAAAAATGCTGTGGGATGAGATTCCTCCATTTGCAATCGGCCGGACTTCATATGACAATTGGCTTATCTATTCGGCTCGCTTGTCCGGCGTAAGAGTTATTGACGCAACTCAGGTAGTGACTTGTGTTCACCAGGATCATGAACGCTCATACGCTTCACTTGGCTTACGAAACCTATGGGGCATACAAGGTTTAGATGACCTTCGAACGGGACCAGAGGCACGGAAGAATTTGGAACTGGCCGGGGAGGGTAGTCGCGTCTTCGCACTAAAGGATGCCACCCATGCTCTGACCCCGACGGGTTTGAAAATGGTGTTGACTAAATGGCGTTTACTTCGACTTCTGGACACAATACCCTTGCTGCATCCGTGGTTAGCTCCCTTCTGGAGGATGGCAGGTTTGCCGAAGCTGAGGAGACTTGTTTATAGGTTGATCTGGGGGTAGCATCGACCTCAACGGTGGAGAAATGCGTTCGACGGGCAGATATTATCATGATGCCAACACCGTGGGAAGAGCTCAAGCAGATCGGACCGACCGCATCCGCGCAGTAGTTCTTGCGCGACGCTTGTCGATTGCTGGCGGATTCAGGAGCGTGAACGATATGAGTCACTTGTGGAGTATTTGGCGCTGGGACAGGGACGGGAAAAATGAAGTATAGAAGGTGGTCTAATGAACCGTAACGGATCCAAGATACTGGTTACCGGCGGCGGAGGCTTTATAGGAAGTCATCTGGCAAGGCATTTGTACCAGCAGGGCCATTTTGTCAGGGTAGCAGATACCAAGTTTGATGACTTTATTCAGGGGGAGTACTTCACCGAAAAGCTTCGGCTTGATCTTCGGATACTGGAAAACTGCCTCAAAGCTACAGAAGGGGTTGATAAAGTTTACAACCTTGCTGCCAATATGGGAGGCATAGGCTTCATCACCTCAGTATTTGCTGATGTGATGCATGATAATGTCCTCATAAACACTTATATGCTTGAAGCATCTATGCGTAATAAGGTGAAGAGATTTGTTTTTAGCTCGAGTGCCTGTGTCTACGCAAACTATAAGCAGATGAAGACCAACGTCGAAGGTTTAAAAGAGGAAGACGCTTATCCCGCAGATCCGAACGAAGCCTATGGTTGGGAGAAGTTGTTCACTGAGGAGATGGTGAAGGCTTATCAGAGAGATTATGGGCTTGATATCAGAATTGCAAGGTATCACAATATCTATGGCCCCGAGGGAACTTATAAAGGAGGGAAGGAAAAGGCTCCAGCGGCTCTTTGTCGGAAAGTGGCTGAAGCGTCTAATCCGGGGACAATTGAAATCTGGGGGGATGGAAAAACCACTCGCTCCTTCTGCTACATCGACGATTGTGTTGCTGGTACCGTAGCACTTATGGAATCAGACTACGACAGACCGGTAAACATCGGTTCAGATAGACTAGTGACAGTAAACGAGCTATCTGATATTATTATAGGAATTTCGGGGAAGAGGTTAACCAAGAACTACAACCTGACCGCGCCCGAAGGGGTTAGAGGACGGAACGCTGACCTAACCTTGGTAGAGAAGGTATTAGGGTGGAGGCCGAAGGTGAGTTTGGAAGAAGGCCTGGAGAAAACCTATCGCTGGATTAGCAATATGGTCGAAAGAGACGAGGAGATAGGGAAAGAAGGGGGTTTGGTGGAGAAGTGAAGGTGTGATGGCGAAACAATTAATGTTGTAGTTCAATGGAAGAGACCGGATTGATGGAAAGCTTAAAACGAATTATCATCCATAGAGAAGCCTATGCCTCTGCTACTCAAGCAGGTCAGGCAAGACGGTTTGGCGACGTGTTAGATGGTTCGTAGTTTTCTTATTATGCTGAAATAACTGATTTTTCGGTTTCAGCAACGAACCCCTGACCATTATCGACGGACATAAATAAGAAAAGCCGAATTACCCTGGGATTTGTCTCCCCAAGGTAACTCGGCTTTTTGTTTTTCCTTACATGCCCCCAATGTTGGGGGGTTATGGGTCCTTGCTAACTATTGCAGTTCAAACTTAATGGCATCACCAACAGGATAAGCGGTGCCTCCAGGGACGGCTGTAGGGGTGCAATCATCACTCAGCACCACATGGGCAGAGGTGCCAGCGGAAAAAGTATAGGAGCCCAACAGATTCCACTTGCCACCCCCTGGACCACTGTCGGTCTGGTCCACCTCAACCCTTTCTAATTCTATAGCACCAGAGTAGATCGTATAAGGAACATCATGGGACCGCCACTTTTCATCGTAGTCCCACCACCACGCATATACCTTGTAGGTGCCACCCTGCGGTAAATCAGGCGTCCAGGTAGCTGTATTGGTTCCATCGCCTCTCACCTTAGCCCTCAGGCCTGTTGTGCCGTATTGCTGGGTATCTGTCCAATGACCCCATGCGGCGTCAGGGTCAAACACAGCATCAGGATCATCAATAGTTATCACACCAGTGAAGGTACCAGTAAAATCCTGATTTGGCTTATCTGCTCCAGCTACCGTCACATTAATGCTCAAAGGACTGAAGTCATAAAGCGGTGTACTGGTGGGGGTAACCGTGTAACTGCCGTCTCCCACGAAGAAGCTATAATAACCGCCTCCCGACGTAACAGTGGAAACGGACTCGGTAAGCCCAACCGATATTCCGTCAATACCGCCGCCGCCTACGGAATTTGTTATCCGACCTGAAATCTCATAGATTTCACCCACAAATTCAAACTTAATGGCATCACCGGTAACATAAGCCTCGCCTCCAGGGATGGGTGCCGGTGTGCAATCATCACTCAGCACCACATGGGCAGAGGTGCCAGCCGGAAAAGTGTAGGTGCCCAACAGATTCCACTTGCCACCCCCTGGACCATTGTCGGTCTGGTCCACTTCAACCCTTTCTAATTCTACAGCACCAGAGTAGATCGTATAAGGAACATGATCGGACCGCCACATTCCATCGTAGTCCCACCACCACGCATACACGTTGTAGCCGCCAGCCTGCAGTAAATCAGGCGTCCAGGTAGCTGTACTGGTTCCATCGCCTCTCGGCTTAGCCCTCAGGCCTGTTTTGCCGTACTGCTGAGTATCTGTCCAATGACCCCATGCGGCGGGAAGGTCAAACACAGCATCAGGATCATCAATAATTACGACACCAGCTTGTAACACCGATAATTCGATTGTGCCTTGACCTGTGGAGCTGACGTCTGTTGCTGTAACCGGCAGCATGTATTCGCCAGAACCGACTGTCTCGGGTACTGTTGCTAAATTGGTATAAATCCGATCTCCAGCAACCGCATCACCACTACCCTCTGGTACATTACCATCGTCGAGCATGACCACTGCTTCAAAGCCAGCTCCAAGTACAGAAGATAGGTCAACGGTAACACTGGAAACGTCGAACGGGTCCGAGTGATCAAGGATGAAGGCCGTTAGAAGCACGTTAGCCGGTCCATCCAAGAGAACAGTTTCCGGCTCTGCTTTTGCCCCTATTACCTTGGGACCAAGGTATGGAGCTCTGATCAAAACCGCTGAACCAGGACCAGCAGGAGCAGAATGGCAGGCCATCGAGCATATACCGTTCGTGCCGACCGTTTTGCCATTTGGAGTCATGTGGCTTCCTACACTATTCGGTAAAGATTCCGCAGTGTCGCAACTTCCAAGGTCCTCCGTCTTCAGGTAGCAGAAGTCTAGGGCACCATCGTTATCGATAAGCTCCCCGTGCCTGATCATGGCCTGGTTGGGTGCGCCATGTACGTTGTGGCACGTTATACAGCTCACATACGAGTCAATGGTACCGTCCCAGTCAGAGTCATAGGTAAACTTCTTGCTCAGATGGTAATTGTGGTAGTTCCGGGCAGAAACAGTTTTCCTGAAGTTAGTCTGACTCTTATCAGCCCAGGATTTCCCTATGACCTCATCCAGGTTGTGGCAATCAAGGCAAAGGGCAAAGTCCTGCAAGTAGTCCTCGGGCTCCACACGCTTGGGCCTTGGAACATTCATGCAAAGTTCGCCATCTATATCCTTTAATCGGTAACTGTCACAATAAGGGTTGACCACCTCAAGGGCAGCTTCATCAAACTCATAGGTCCTGGCATTATGATCAATATGATTTTTACTGGCATCATGGCAGTCTAGGCACCCCACGACTTCGCTGACTTCTGTGTTTGCTTCTCCATGACCCTTGGCGTAGAAGCCATAGGTGGAGTTGTCACCGCCTACTTTGGGGGCATTTACCCCAGAACCATCTGCCTTGCTGTTAGCCGGGACATTGTCGTGGCATGTGACGCACCACTTGCCCTTGCCGGCCTTAAGGGTTTTGCCATCGGGCATATAGATGCCATCGCTAAAGTTGGCCTTTGCACCAATATCGGGATCATTCAATTCATCAACCCCAGGGAAAGCCCCACCCGGGCCGCCGTGACAGTCGTCGCAGGCGTTGGTCTCGGCTAAGACCTTGTCATCTATAAAATACAGCTTGCTCAGGGCAGGGTTACTAGTATGGCAGTCCTCGCATTCCAGCGGGCCTGCCATCCTTGGATCAGTGGTGGTATAGGTATAATGGAGATCATGGACCGCATCCTCAGGCACCGCGCTGCTCGCAAACATTCCGGGATCGCCCAGTGCGGGCGTGTCGGTGCAATGAGTACCATGACATGTGGTACAGTCATCTGAATCGGGATAAACAAGCTCAAGCTCCATTTCATCGATATGGGTAGCCTTAGTATCCCAGTGACACCCCTCACAAACACCTGCGTCGTCGGCGCGGGCATAGTCTAAAATGGGTTCTAAGAATGTCACGGGATAGGGGTCTCCTCCTCTGAATACCATGCTGTCCCTTATCGCCGAAATATTGGCAGATGCACCGCTCACATCATGGCAGTCCGTGCAATCCATGCCGGGCTGATGAAAGTCAGCTGACGACGCCACCCCCCAACTTAAAAAAATCGTCAAGATGGTGGCTAGGACTACCATCCCTCCTAATTTTGAATTGGTAGATTTTGCCTTCATTTGGGGCCTCCTCTTGTTTACACTGTTATCATTATATTATTATATTTTTCACACATGATTCTTACAACGAAATACATGCGAAATTCATGCCGAATTATCTGTTTTATATCAAAAATTAATATAAATTTAGGCCTCCAAAAGTAAATTGGCTTGCCTACTGTGGAAAACCCTCATGGTGCTCCCTGTCCCTCTTCATGGCAATAGAGACAGGATTTATGCCATGATATGGTGCCGTCTTTTAATTTCTTCTCTACCTGCTTCTTTTTTTCATCTATCGAAGGACACTTCTCCTTCATCTTTTCCATATGCCTTATTACCTTATCTTCTGCCTTTTCCACTTTATCCGGCTTATCCATTCTAGCATAGACGGGACTCACTGTCAAAGAGATCAACAATACGAGCAGAGAGAGTAGAAACGTAGAAAACTTGAAAAAGCGTTTGAGCAAAGTTATTTTCGTCATGGAGATACCTCCCTTCATATCGTATGATCAAATTAACGTCTACCGTCTAACGGTTCAAGGTTCAAGGTTCCACGGTTGGTTGGGTTAACCTCTGAACCTATGAACCGCTGAACCATTGAACCCCGTTCTGGTGAACCGTGAACCTTCCGAACGGTGCTAAGCTTAGAACATGTAGCCATGATTACCACCACTACCATCTGACCGCATATGACAACCCACGTAGTCACCACAACGGGCACCAGGCCAAATGACCGGATGCTGCTGAGAGGGGTCTCCTGGGTCTTGGGGATAAATTTCATGACAGGCCTCACAGAAATACGTCCAACGACTATTAGGGCCACTCCCCGGCCCGCCAGTTGAAAGTCCTGATACGCCGTTCACCGTGGTCCTCAATAAAGCATGGTTCGTGGACCCGTGGGGTTCGTGACAATCGGTACAAGACAACATAAATCCACGAGCAAGACGGTCGTCAGAGTCGTATCCATTGCCATATGGGGGCTTTAAGACGCCAAAACCTCCGCCATTCCCTGCTCGTTTTCCATGCGCGCTGGGTGTTCCCCCCCAGGCAGCATCAGTCGAGACGGACCAGTTGACCTGCTGAACGCCAGGAACGCTACTCTTCCTGTGGCATTGGTAGCCACAAAACCACACAAAATCCACGAGATTGGAGCCGTCGTGGACGCTCGAATCTTCAGGTCCGGGTTCGTACCCTGAATCTCCCCGTAAAGGGGCCTGGTAGTCGTACGAAGTCCACCGTTCTGAGAGGATTTCCTTGACGTTGCCGGCAGCCACAGATTCATCACCCCACAACATATGCGTATCATCCTGGCCGCTCCCCAGCTTCTTAACCTTATCCGCCCTTCTTATCGCTGTCTTAACCCCTCCATATCCGCTGGCCTCAACTGGGAAGTTCTTCTGGGAAAAATGGGGATCGTGGCACATAAGGCACGCATTAGTATCATCAGTGATCCAAGTATCAGGTTCCCACGTGCCCCGGTTTCTGACCCAACTTTTCACAGTAGCAAGGCCGTGGGATGAAGCGTATGTTCCGGTAGGGTTAAAGGCGTCATAGATACTGGTAAACATAGGGGTGCCTCCTCCAAAAGTGGCACCGTAATCTTCGTTGATCACTTGCTGGGAAGTACCGTCACTTTTATGACACTCAAAGCAAAGGTTATAGATTTGACTGTCAGGATCATCTACCTCGAACAGCATAAGCGGCTTCACACCACAAATAGATTCGTCAAAGGTATCATGGCAGTGGGCACAGTTGCCTATGTCATACCCTGCGCCTAAGCGATCGACCCCCTCTAAGCTGTTGCCGTGGGCTGAATCGTCATGAAAGTCAAAATCTATGTCAAGTGCAGTAGCCACGCTACCCCCACAGGTTAGGACCCACATCAACACCGCCACAACAGCGATAAATAAGGTGGCCGGATATTGGATCTTGCACTTGGTCATTGACATCATTGATTCTCCGTGATTGCTGCCAAGGATATTCCTCCATAAAAATGAGGTTCCTTTTCCATAAATTACATGCAACAATCATACCGACTTACCCGTTTTTCCCCTCTATTTCAGAGCTTTGACAACTTTATCACCCAGCACACCTCATTTTTCTCTTCTCCGCCCTTTTAGTTTCGGTCCAAAGGCCCCGCAACCTTCTAAAACATAGGTTTGCCTTGGCAGCCCCCCGCAGCGTCGTCAGAACCTCCGTGAAAAGACCATTCTTCGTATGGGCTAATCCCACCATCGCCATGACATGTCCTACAGTCACCAGTCCTGTGGCTGGCGGGGGTGTCGATATTGTGGCATTTTTCGCAAATCTCGGTAGAGGATGGCCCGTCATCACAATAGTAATACAGGGACCCGGTAAAAGTCGCCAACACTTCCTGACCGTTAATCATTCTCCTGATAAGATGCAGCCTCTTTCTGCTCCCGTGGGGCTCATGGCAGTCCAAACAGGAAAGGACATAGTTCGAGTTTGGAGTATCGACATACGGGGGCTTGAGGGTTCCTTCATAAAGAGCCATACCAGGGGTACAATCATTGGCAGGGTAAAGCCCGTGTCTATCGCCGGTCTCCTCGCTCCAGTCTATGGCCTTTACGGTTCGGTCACAGTCCGGGTCGTACTGTTCAACCTCGTGGCAATCCAGACAAAAGGTAACGTAGTCGGGCAGATCAGAGCCATCAGAAGGACTCGAATTCCCTGAAGGCTCAAACGTCGTGGTAGTGTACCCGTAATATGGCGCCTGATAGGTGGCGCCATTAGAGGTAGCATAGTAACTCATCCGTTCATTCGCATCGTCTCCCCACAGCAAATCCGCAGGGTCCGTGCTCTTATAATGGAGAGCGCGTCTGATGGCAGTATTTAGCTTACCTTCCCCATCAATGGCAACGGGGTGGTGACTTCTTTGAGCGGCATGAGAGGGGTGGCACGCCAGACAGGGAATGGGGTTCGAATCAAACCCCCAACCATTCTTATTATCCTTAATGATAAACTGGACTCTGTTCAGGGTGTGCCTGGACCCACATGCGGCAGGCTTTGAATTGTCGTTAGTAAACTCCCTCTTTATGGAGTTATAGGCTGATATTGAGCTCCTACCACCGAAATTCACGCAGTAGGGCTCATTTTCTACCACCCCGTATCCCAGATCGCCCGTGCGATGACACTGAAAGCATAACATATCGCTTCTGGATACATAATAATCATAAAACAGCATAAGCGAATTCACACCACAAATAGAGGGGTCAAAAGTTTCATGGCAGTGGACACACTCTCCAGTTGGACATAGTGTGCCTGGTGGACACTCTGTGCCTGTGCGATTGACTCCATATGAGGCGTTGCCATGGGCTGAATCAGCATAAATGTCAGCGGCGGCCACATTTCCACAGCTCAGCACCCACATCAACACGACCACAACGGCCATCAATGTGGCGGACATAGACTGCAGCCTAGACCTGGTCATTACCATCTCCCATACTCCGTGATTGGAGCGGCTGGTTGTACTTCCACTTTCTCTTCCTGGACCCGACAACCTCGGCATGAAATTAGAAATTGTTATTGGGGTTAGCCTCATTGTGTTCATGACAGACTGGACACCCAGGATAATAGCTTTCCGGTCTTTGCCTGTGATACATGGTCGTACCGTTCGTTAATACATGGCAAGCTGTACAGAACTCCCACCAATCTCCAGCAAATGTTACGCTAATATTATCTTTTCCATTGACAGAAGTCCTGAGCAGCCATTCATTTTCCGAACCATGGGGTTCATGGCAGTCGGTGCAGGAAAGGACATAGTTTCTGCTGGAATTAGTATAAGGCGCTATAGGATAACCCATACCAGTAGCGCCCTTCGGGGCCGTTCCGTGCCAGTTCCCGGAGTTGCTCCAATCAATCTGTGTAAGGTATCCACCCCTTTCTGTACTGGGGACATTCGTATGACTGTGGCAATCGAGACAAAATGAAATGATATTGGGTAAATTGCTACCGTCTGAGATTGTATCGTTTGCGGGTTCGTAATTAAAGCCTCCCTTGTAGTAAGGCGCCTGATAGGTAAGTCCCAGCGCCTCAAAGACCTCGTTTGTCAGTTCGTAGAGGCCCGAGGTTGCGTAGTCCTCGTCCCCCCAAAGGTTGCCAGGCAAGGTTTCGTGGTGGACTACCCGCCTGATGGCCGTTTGAACCCCGCCCGTCCCAGTAAAAGTCACCGGGAAATTCTGCTGGGCAGTATGTTGATTGTGGCATATGACACATGCGTTCGTTTCACTGGTAAAGCCATGGTAACCTGCCACGAAACTTTGAATATCTGATAGGTTATGAGATGAAGGGCTGCCTCCGGTCGTTGGATTAAAGGCATCATAGATCGTGGTAAAGGTAATGTCCCCACCGCCAAAGTTCTTGCTGTAGGTGTAGTTGGTCACTTGCTGGGCAGCACCGTCACTCTTATGGCACTGAAATAAGCAGAAATTGTCGGTTTGGCTGTCCGGATTATTTGGGGCGAACAGCATAAGCCCATTCGGATCATTCCCGCAAAAATTGGAATCAAACGTGTCATGGCAGTGAGCGCACGATCCTTTATGATAGCGCAGCTCATCGTCCGGAGTCCCTGAGCGATCAACCCCGTATGAGTCATTGCCGTGGGCTGAATCACTATAGACGTCAGCAGTGGCCACACCCCCAGTGCCCAATACGCATAGAAACACCGCCACAACAATAGAAAATGAGATTGCTATGGCAGAACGCGAAGTGTGGTGCATTATTGAATCAACTCTCACGTTTTTGCACTCCTTCTTGTCAGCTTAGATCTGCTTGGATGGCACACCGCTCCCGATCTAATTCATGCTGACCGTTACATTTTATATTACTTCATTCAGGTGTCAATACGCCTAATATCGTATTTTTGCTATTAAACCTGCCGTAGCATCTTCACCTGTTGTAGTACCTGGTCTAATACTTTTTTCGTATCTATGTGAGAGCGTCCTTCTTGGTGGCGTATTGTGCATAGTATTTGGTTACCGCTAACTCCCTTGATCTTTCTGCTTCATCATGTTTATACTCTGCTTATCCGTGATTTGGTATGTATTGTTATCTATTCCACCATTCCATCTGGATCGGATGAAATTATGGTTATTAAAAAGACCATAATTTCAATGCGTTGCAGAGATTCCGAGACGCAGATTAAGCATAAGGAAGGTGTAAGTTATGAGACAATTGGAACGAATAACAGTTGACCCAGAAGTTTGCCTTGGAGAGCCGACTATTCGAGGTATGAGAATAACAGTTTCGATTGTTCTTAAGCAGCTAGCTAGTGGAATGACGTCACATGATATCTTGAAGGCATACCCAGAACTTGAAGAAGAAGACATTATTCAGGCCGTGAAATATGCAGCCTGGCTTTCCTCGGAAAAGGTTAAATTTATACCATTGAAAGAAGTTGCCGGTGCTTAAATTTCTGGCAAACATGAACATATCTCCTTTGACCCTTGAGGACCTTAGAAAACTGGGGTGGGAGATTGTACGAGTTTCTGAAGTAATGGACAAAAGGAGTAAAGATGTAGAGATTCTTGAGTACGCCCGTAGTCATAATAAAGTGGTAATTACGCAAGATCTGGATTTTTCAATGCTGTTAGCAGTCGGTGGATATGAAAAGCCAAGTGTCATAAACCTTCGTCTTGAAAATGCAAACCCAAAATTCGTAACAAGCCGCATTATTTAAGTCGTTTCTGAAATGGAAAAGGAGCTGGCAGTAGGTATTGTAGTAAGTGTTGATGAAACATCAGCGAGGTACCGGAATTTACCGATTATTGATGATTAAACAGATGCTTACGGCAAATTGAACTTCGGAGTAATGGCCCGCCCTGGTGCTACCTGCTTAAATTAATCTACCAAGCCTATAATCCCGGTCTGGGGCAGGGCAGGCCCCAGTACGATAGGCCCTACCTACGGGGCAGGCCCCAGTACGATAGGCCCTACCTACGGGGCAGGCAGAGCTCGCTGAGGCTCAGAGTTTTTTGAGAAGATTGAATGACGGACAGGCTCTGGAGGTCCTCCTCTGGGAGGCAAATCAAAGCCACGTCCCCGGGGTGTGGATTGTTTACATCCGATTGCAATAATGGAGACCTTTGCATAACTACTTTGAACGACAATTATGGACTTTTTGGGGTACCCATTCCCGCCGCAGGCGGGACTTGAGGCTGTTAGGCCGAGTTTAGCGCAAAGGTTGCGCCTGACGGCTTGAACAGCTTCACTACGTGCCAGGATTTAGAGAGCAAGCTCGTAGATGGGTCAAAAAGTTCATATCAAAGAGCGAAAAGGGGTTATGCAAAGGTCTCTAATGGAACGTAGGGTTGAACATGTGTGCCTTACAGTCCACCAACCCCGGAACCGTGGGAATGGCACCCCACCGTAGGACTATAACAGTTATAGGTACCTCCGCCTGGATGACATGTCGAAGCGCAATATGGACCACTAAATATGGAACTATGAGGACCAGGGAAATGTCCCATCTTGTTGTGGCATCTACGGCACCAACTTCTCCAATCATTCAAGGAAGCTTCAGTAAGGACAGCCGACCAGCCGTTTACCCATTTCCTTGTTAGGAAGCTATTTGAAGACCCGTGTGGTTCATGGCAATCCAGGCACGAGAGGACGTAGCTGCCGGCCAGGCTCTCGGAATAGGGGCTCCTGAGATCGTAGTAGTCACCCGCATCGCTGGCTTCCCCGTATCCATGCTTTTCCGCAGCCCAATCAAATGTGTAAAGGTTTCTGTCCAGCTCATTACTGTAGATCACTGTTGAGCTGTCGTGACAGTCCGTACAAAAGGTCACATAATCGGGCATGTTGGACCCGTCATAGGTATTGTCTCCCTCAGGTTCGTATCCGCCTGCGTTATAGTAATAGCGGGGTGCTTGATAGGTGTAAGGACTGGCATAGCTGTCCATCCTCTCGCTGGGGTCTGCACCATATACATCCCAATCACCGTCATGGGTGCTAGGAAGTGAAATTGGGGACGTCCCAGTCTCTCCCACAGGGTAATCATGCTGTTGGGCCTTGTGGGGGTTGTGGCATCCCTCACAGGGGTTAATCTCATCCAATGAATCACTGAAGCCCCACTGGCCCTGCAAGAAGTCTCTAATTGAAGTCAGGTGATGGGCAGACCCCTTATTCGTATTGCATTGCGTTCGGCCCGTGCCACCCTCTTTTACGAATCTGAAGGCTGCTCTGATGTTTCCTGGACACGTATCGGTTCCCCCACCAAACTTGTAGCTGTAACTGCGTTGGTTCGGCATGCTTACCTGTACGGAGGTTCCCGGGCTTCTATGGCAATCAAGGCAAAGCCCCTCACCCTGTTCGACATAAAAGGGGGTGCTGAACAGCATGAGGTCATTCACACCACAAATAAGGTCATCAAAGGTGTCGTGGCAGTGGGCGCAGTCGCCTATGTCATGCCCTGCGCCTAAGCGATCGACCCCCTCTAACCTGTTGCCGTGGGCTGAATCGGCGTGAAAGTCAAATGCGCTGGCTACGCCTGTACAGGTCAGCACCCACACCAATAGCCCCACAACAATCAAAACCATGGTGGGCAAACATTGTATCTTCGACCTTGTGGTTTTCATTGTCCAAGCCTCCTGATTACTATCCTGTCTATCATTTTAAGAAAAATTGTAATGCTCCGTTGTAGCAAGAATTATACTCCAAAAGGGTTTTCAAACGTTTTTGTAAGGTTTTGGCGTAATTGATCCCTGATGCACCAGAAATCGTGCCCACAATATTGGGTATTGAAGGTCATACGAGACCTTTGCATAACCCCTTCTCACTTAGTTACATGAACTTTTTGACCCATCTACGGGCTTGCTCACTAAATCCTAAAAACTCGGCCTAGCGGCCTCAAACAGTTCAGGATTTGCCCACTGACGTGGGCCGTTCGCTTCGCCCGGATGGGTACCCCAAAAAGCTCATGAGGGCCGTTCCAAGGAGTTATGCAAAGGTCTCACATACCTTGTCAACGTCAACAAAATGCCACTTGTCAGCAGTCAAAGCGCCAGGACAGGAGAGGGGTGCCTATAGTCCACCAAGCCCCGAACCATGATAGTGACATTCGGTACACACTATGTACATTGAACTGTGAACCATATGGCATACCGTACAGTCGCTCTGTTCGTCGCCATCTATGTCCGTGGGATGGGGGTGACGATCTGGATCGTTAGGGCCGTCGTAGAGGAGCTTCTCATGGCACTTTCCGCAAAGATATACCCATTCCTTATTAATCCTACCATCAGGACCCTCGCCACTGCCTGTTTCAACGGTAACATCACCGCTGTTAACCTTTTGCCTGGTCAGAAAGATATTTGGGGCACCATGTGCTTCGTGGCAATCGGTACAGGCCAGGATATAGCTGCCGCATTGGGTATGCTCATAAGGTGGCAGAACATCGCTATAATTATGCTCTCCCTCAAAGTTACTATCATCGTCAGCAGCTCCGCTTCCATGCTTTTCGGTATCCCAGTTAAACTTGTGAAGGTTTCTTCCAAGCACACTACTATCAATGGTGTTCGAGTTATCGTGACAGTCAGTACAAAAGGCAACGTAATCGGTTAGGTTGGAGCCATCTTGGATTGTGGAACCATCTGGTTCATATCCTGAGGCGGCATTGGGTGCTTGATAGGTGCTGTATTGATTCATCCTCTCGTTTGAATCATCTCCCCACAATTCCCAGGTAGAGCCATTGGCGTGACTACTTGGACGGGAGACTGGCCAGCCCCTGTTGTCGGCGGCGTGGGGATCCCTTTGTGCAGGATGGGGGTTATGACAGGCAGTGCATGGATTGGAATCGGCTGTATAGCCCCACTTGCCAGTAATAAAAGCCTTGATATCCGTCAGCTTATGGGATGTGCCATATGTAGAGCCACAGTTTGAGACAGAACTTCCCGTCTCATTGATAAATGAGAATGCCTCAAGGATATCGTCAGGGCATGTAATAGATGTATCTCCGCTGGCCCTATAGCTGTAGTTATAGTTAGTAAAAACAGGGTATTGGACAGAGTCAGCCTCCTTATGGCACTGAAAGCAAAAGTTATCAGTTTGACTGGTAGAATTATAGGGGGCGAACAGCATCAGCCCAAACGGATCAAGCCCACAAAAAATGGGATCAAAAGTGTCATGGCAGTGGGAACAGCTTCCTATTGGATACCCTGCGCCTGAGCGATTCACGCCGTATGTGGCGTTGCCATGGGCTGAATCGGCGTGAAAGTCAAATGCGCTGGCCCCATTTCCACGGCACAGGACCCCCACGAATACCACTACAGCGATCAAAACTGTTGTGGCCCAGCATTTTGTCCTGCACTTTGTAGCTTTCACTATCCACCCCGTGATTTGCAGACAATTTATGTCAGACAGGATTAACAGGATCATCATGATTTTCTTTTGAAATTTGATTTTCATATATTCGCCGAAGGCGATTGCAATTTCTT